>ERZ791819.97-NODE-97-length-77518-cov-7.298065_pt1 | contig 77518 bp, 84 predicted proteins | sample MGYA00510301_ERZ791819 | MGnify/ENA primary metagenome ERZ791819 (study PRJEB30046, sample SAMN00791999) | human gut metagenome | study: EMG produced TPA metagenomics assembly of the A metagenome-wide association study of gut microbiota in type 2...
AGTCCCGGCTTGATGCAATTTGCCAATCGAAAACCCCCGGAACCACCCTACACAGGGCAACTCATGCTTGGATATATTGTGTATTTTCAGGTAGTAAAAAAGCTGGCAGCAGATTCGCATATACAGACCAAAATCTGCACCGGCAGAATGGAGTTTTTATGGCAATCAGTTTATCTTTAGACCAAAAAGAAAAAGCAAAACACGGTGAACAGCTCTTTCCTCTGCAATGCTATGTCACAAACCTGTCTGCCACCTGTCCGGCAGTCACTGCGCACTGGCACGATGAGGCTGAGTTTACAATGATTACAAACGGAGGCTGTACCTATCAGATACAGCTTTGTCCCTATTCTGCAGATGTGGGAGATCTTATATTTGTACCACCTTTAGTCCTTCATTCTATCCACGCTGACACAGATCCGGTAATGACTTCCGAAACATATGTTTTTCATATGAATTATCTTGGCATGGGAAACGCGGATATCTGTGCAGTCAAATATCTCGCGCCGCTTGCAATGCAAAAATTAATTCCTCCTTATATCATAAAAAAAGAACATCCCATCTATGGAGACGCCCTGTCGATTTTTCAAAAGCTTAGTCAGCTTTATCATAGTAAATCCATTGGTTATGAACTGAAGATCAAGTCTCTCCTTTTAGAACTGATCGCTCTGCTGCTTCCTTTCTGTCAGGAAGATTCTGCATTTTTCCAGCTTTCCAATGAACACACCAGCAAACTGAAAGCCGTGTTAGAATTCATTGAACAGCATTATGCTGAGCCTTTATCAATCGCCGATCTCGCATCCATCTGCTGTTTCAGCGAATACCATTTCATGCGTTTTTTCAAAAAATATATGGGAGAATCTGCCATGGAGTATGTACGGAATATCCGACTGGAAAAAGCGGCAGAGCTATTCGAACAGGGTGCGGAATCCTCTCTTGAGGTCTCACTCTCCTGTGGATTTAATAATTTATCCTATTTTCATCGGGAATTTAAAAAGAAATATGGAATGACACCAGGAACTTTCCAGCGGAAGATCAATATTTAGAGTCAAAAATAACCCTTATAAATGATGTCTGCATCATTCATAAGGGTTATCAATATGTTCAAGAACTTAGCACAATATCAAATTAAGCATTCATCTGAGCTGCAACTTCTGCTGCGAAGTCTTCCTGTTTCTTCTCAAGACCTTCACCAGTCTCAAAACGAACAAATCTCTTAACTTTTACAGTACATCCAGCTGCTTTAGAAACCTCTTCAAGGTATTTAGCAACGGTCTGTTTTCCATCCTCAGCTTTTACGTATACCTGATCTACTAAGCATACTTCTTTTAACTCTTTGCTGATACGTCCTTCGATCATACCGTTGATAACTTTCTCCGGTTTCTGGGACTCTTTCGGATCGTTCATGATCTGAGCTAAAAGAATTTCTTTCTCATGTGCGATATAATCAGCACTTACTTCGTCTCTGGAAACGTATTTTGGATTTAAAGCTGCGATCTGCATTGCAATGTTAACCATAGCCTCTTTTACAGCATCATTAACAACATCAGTATCAGCGTCTACGATAACACCGATTCTTCCGCCGCCATGTACATAAGAAACTACGCAGCCATGCTCTGCAACAACTTTCTCAAATCTACGGATCTTTAAGTTCTCTCCGATTACAGCTACTTTCTCTACTAATGCATCGTTAACAGTCTTAGAAGCATCCTCGTTCCATGCCTCTGCCATAAATGCATCCATATCTTTTGCATCAGAGTTTACAGCCTGAGTTGCTACTGCTTTTACGAAATTCTGGAATGTCTCATTCTTAGCAACGAAATCAGTCTCAGAGTTAACTTCAACAACTGCTGCTGTTGTATCATCTTTTACAACAACGGTGCAAAGCCCCTCTGCTGCGATTCTGCTTGCTTTCTTCTCAGCCTTAGCCTGTCCGTTCTTTCTTAAGAACTCAACAGCCTCGTCCATATTTCCGTTAGTCTCGTTTAATGCTTTTTTACAATCCATCATACCTGCGCCAGTCATCTCACGCAGTTCTTTTACCATAGCTGCTGTAATAGCCATTTTTCAATCCTCCAAAATTAATTTGTTCTTATGCTTCCTCTACTGCTTCGTCAGCTGCTGCAGACTCTGCTTCTTCTGCAGTCATCTCTGCACCCTGATTAGCCTCGATAACAGCATCTGCCATCTTAGATACGATTAATTTAACGGCTCTGATAGCATCATCATTACCCGGAATTACATAATCTAACTCTTCCGGATCACAGTTTGTATCAGCGATACCAATTAATTTGATTCCTAATGTATGAGCTTCCTGGATACAGATTCTTTCTTTCTTAGGATCTACAACGAAGATTGCATCCGGGATCTTTTTCATTTCCTTGATACCACCAAGGTTTTTCTCTAATTTCTCCCACTCTTTTTTCAGTGCGATAACTTCTTTCTTTGGTAATACTTCGAAAGTACCATCTGTTGCCATTGTCTCGATCTCTTTTAATCTTGCAATACGGCTCTGGATAGTTCTGAAGTTGGTCAGCATACCACCTAACCATCTCTCATTTACATAGAACATTCCGCAACGCTCTGCCTCAGTCTTGATTGCATCCTGAGCCTGCTTCTTTGTTCCTACGAAAAGAATTGTGCCACCTGCTGCTGCGATATCAGATACTGCTTTGTAAGCCTCATCTACTTTACCAACGGATTTCTGTAAATCAATGATATAGATTCCGTTTCTCTCTGTGTAGATGTATGGAGCCATTTTAGGGTTCCATCTTCTTGTCTGATGTCCAAAGTGAACACCTGCCTCTAATAACTGTTTCATTGAAATAACGCTCATGTTTCTACCTCCTGGTTTTTGTTGTTATAAAAAGCTGTGCGTCAGGCTTTTTATAAGTTGCTTCCATGTGTTTCATTCTTTCAGACGACCATCTGGCACCAGCCTGTCAGTCCACACATGTGTTTGTTTGGAATATTCTTTTTTATTCCGTCATAACCTTGCAAATTATAACATACGCCCCAACCAGAATCAAGTACTTTTTTCTGATTGGAGCGTATTTTTTATTTTATTCTATTTTATTGCTGCTGTTCCATCGGTCCGGCTTTTAAAATATTTGTAATTTCTTCATAAGATGCGTGATACGGAATCTGGTAGGTTCCAGCACTGATAAAGGAAGCATAACCAACTTCACTCAAATATTTGCGTAACCCTTCCGAATCATCGATCACACCATTGGCAGCAAGATTCTCACACATTGTTCTGCATACATCTCCACGGTTTACAACAAGCGTAAACGGTTCCTGCTGTGCTGGTTCTTCACTTTCTGCATTCTCTGTATCTTCTGACGGCGCATCCTGCTGTGTTTCTTCTGTTGCCTGCTCTTTTGGCACTTCTGTCTGCTGTTCTGTCTCCTGCTGTGCTTCTTCTGCTGCCACCTGCTGTTCATTTTTCTGCTGTGTTTCTTCCGGTTCTGTGGTTTCTGTCTCTGCAGCGACTACACTGTCCTGTTCCGGCATGATCATACCAAGCTGGGATGCCTTTTCAATGATCTGTGCATCTGTCATTTTAGGTTTCTGCATTGAAAAGCAGCTTACAAGAATAATTGTTGTGACAATGATACCTATACCAAGTCCTCTTAAATAATATTTTAGCTTCACGAATCTGTATCCCCTTTATAAAGTCCAAGTACAAGATTAACCTCTCCGAGTCCTACTCCTAGTGCTTTTGCAATCTCAACACTCTGCATTCCCTTTTTGCGCATTTCAAGAATCTTACCCGTGTGGTTTTCCTCTGTATCAGGATTTTCTTTCTTTTTTACGACTGGGATTTTCTGTTCTTTTGTTTCCACTTTTTCTTCTACGGACTCAGGCTTCGCCACAGGAACTGGCTCCGGTGCTTTTTTCTTTGACAACCCATCCTGTATACTCTTGACATTTGCTGCGATCTTCTGCAGATCAGTAGCAAGACCTGTCAGCTCTGCATGTTTGTCATTCAGCATATTATAAAGAAACATGATCTCATTATGGGTTTTATTCATGTTTTCCATGACTGTATCTGAATATTCACTGATGGCCATGATCTTTTCATTTGTTTCTTTTTCCAGTGCACGCTCCACTTGTTCCGAAGAAGCATCGATCTGTGTCTGAATTGCCTCCTCTACTTTACTGCTGGCATCTGACAGAGCACCGTCAATGATTCTGCCCAATTCGTCCTTACTTAACTCTGCAATCTTATTTAATTCGGATGGAGATAAGCGTTCCGTGATAAAAAAACTTCCAACCATAAAAACAACCCCCGTCAGAAGCAAAAAAAATACTATTCCCGTCATATCAACTATTACGCCTTTCGTTATATTTTGACATCAAAGCTGGTCCTGCGTTCCTTAACATGAACACTTCCTTCATCCTCTTCTGACTGACCATGCTTTTTTTTCTTTTTCCCACTACCGTTATAACTGTTATTTCCTTTTTCCCGGGCATCATATCGAAATTCCTGATTATCCTTCTGTTCCGGGTCCTGTACTTTGTGGGACAAATCAGATTCCTGTTTTTCCTGCCTTACCTCAATGTTATACTGATCTACGATCGGTCTGCTGTCCTCCGCATGCTTAATGTTGCCAATGTCCTGCGTTCGTTGTATCATTCCACTCAAATCAACTGGTCTTATCGACATAACATATCACCTCCGGACTCTTCTGTCAGTCAATCAGTATTCCCATATAGTTTCCCATCTTTTTACGCATTTTTAACAATGCCTTGGTATGAAGCTGCGAAACCCTCGATTCCGAGACTTCAAGGATGCTGCTTATTTCCTTTAACGTCAGATCCTCATAATAATATAATAAAATAACTTTTTTCTCTTTTTCTGTCAAAAGCTCCAGTGACTCCATCAGAACTTTTTTCAGTTCTTCTTCCTGAACAGACTCCTCGGGTTGGATGAAATGTGAATTATTTTTTGCATCCATCACAGGTTCTCCGCCCTGCTCCACAAATTCATTCAGTGAGATAACATTTGTGACATTTAACTGCGTCTGCCAGTCATTTAATTCTTCCTCACCGATTCCTAATTCTTTTGCTATTTCTTCATCCGAAGCATTTTGCCCTGTCTTAGTTTCGATCTGCTTGATCGCTTCCTCGATCTTCTTGCGTTTCTGCCGCACCGTCCGTGGAATCCAATCCATTTTTCTTATCTGATCCAATATGGATCCACGTATTCTTAAACTTGCATACGTCTCGAACTTTACATCTTTTCCACGATCAAATTTATCTATTGCGTCTATCAGTCCAAATATACCATAGCTAACCAGATCTTCATACTCTACGTTATATCCGAGATACATGCTAAGCCGTCCTGCCACAACCCGCACCAGTGGAGCATACTCGATAATAATTTTCTCCCGCAGCTCCGCGGAAGGATTTTTCCGATATTCCTCCCAGAGCTTTTCTTTTTCTACCGTTTTCATATGAAGCCCCCACGTTTCAGTTATTCGTCATCCTGTTCATCGCTTTCCTGCTCCGGTTCTGCCTGATCTTCTGACTCTGCCGGAGTTTCTTCACCATCCGTGGTTTCCTCTTCCATATCCTTAAAATTTTTATCAATCAACAGTTTTACAATCCCGCCAATAATATAAAACACAATTAAGACAACCAGCAGCATTTTTACAAATCTGCCGGTTTCCATATGTCCCGCCATTCCCGCAATACAGGCAACCAGTCCTGCCACAAGCATAACGATAGCTGGTATCGGCTTTGTTTTCATAATGCATCCATGCCTTTCTATCAGATAATCTTTAAAGGTTTGCCTACTGATTTGATATAAAACTCGCCTGTATCACAATGAAGTTCAACAGTACGACCATAATTAAGTCCTGTATCTTCTGCAACAAGCCTGATTCCAAGCTGCTTTAATTTTGCTTTTGCCGCCTCTGCATTTCGCGCACCAATATTACCAACATCTGACAAACCACTCACTTCAAACATTTTTGCACCGCCGGCAATTTTAGCGATCAATCTGCCCTTATTTGCTCCTGCCGCAATTACACGGCGTAATAATTCATCAATCCCTGTATCTGCAAACTTTGCGATATTGCTGTTATTTCTGACTTTTGTACTGTCCGGGAGCATATAATGAACCATTCCCCCAACTTTTGATACCGGATCATAAAATACCAGTCCAATGCACGAACCCAATCCCAAAGTTGTAATAACATCAGGGGCTTTACATATATTCAAATCTGCCATGCCCACTTTTATTACTTCGCTCATATATCCTTCTCCTTACAGTGAGATTCCAAGTGACGTTAATATCTTTTCATAGGACCCCTGCTCTGGCATCAATATAAAATATCCATTGATTGCCACGTCCGCACAGATCTCAGTCTGAATCAACAGTGCATTATCACCAAACTGTCCAAACTCAATGGCCGGCACACTTAAGATAGAAGCTGCCATATCTACGGCAATATAAGGAACAGACGGAGAAATCACAAGATTCGTCATAGAAGAAAGGGCTGACAGATAAGAACCTGCAATAATATTTCCTATTTCTTTTAACGCAGATAATTCCATTTCATCAAATGGTTTATCTGCCGGCACATCTTCCATCATCAGTTTGTTAACAAGATAACGTGCCGATGGAATATCTACCAGAAACATCATACTACCTTCGATGTCATTCAGCACCTCTAAGAAAATGCCAACAATTGTTTCATCCTCCGCTCCGACAGCCGTTCCTAATTTTGAAACTTCCATCAGTTTTACGTTCGGGACATTCATGTCGATTTTCATGCCAAGCATATTTGCAATTGCGGTAGTTGCATTTCCTGCACCGATATTACCAATCTCTTTTAAGACATCGAGATACATATTATTTACGTCTTCCAACGTTAAATTTCCCATGAATTGCTGATTCTCCTCTCATTTTGCACATCAGATAAAGATCCGGTGGGATTTTATGTTTCATAAAACCCCACCTTTTCATTAATTATTTTCCTCTACAAGTGCATTGATCTCAAGCAGGGAAATCAGCTGATCTCCATGCTTTCCGATTCCATTGATAAATCTTCCTTTGTTAGAAACTTTATCAATTTCATCTTCACTTAAATTTACAACTTCTCTTACTTCATCTACGATGACACCTAAAGAAGCATTTTCCTCTAATTTTAAGATAATGATTCTGCTTGCATTTGTCAGCACATCATCTTCAAGTCCCATTTTTTTGCGTACACTCATAACCGGAACAACCTCACCACGAAGATTGATCACACCTTTAAAATATGTCTGTACTTTCGGAACTCTTGTAATTTTCTGCATGCGGACAATGTTATCAATATAGCTGATATCAATTCCATACTGTTCACTGCCCACCATGACAACGATATATTGTTTGGATTCTTTTTCCGTTGTTTCAAGATTATTATTTGCCATGCTAAGTACCCTCCATTACATTAACGTATTCACATCTAAGATCAATGCAACTTCGCCATCTCCGAGGATGGTTGCACCACTGATCAGCTTGTTATTGTCAATGTATTTTCCAAGTGACTTGATTACGATCTCCTGCTGTCCGATCAGGTTATCAACTACAAGACCCGCCATGCTGTCACCTTTCGTTACAATAACAACGGTCAGGCTTTCCGGTTCTTCCCTTGGCTCAAGATCAAGCACTTTATCGAGCCGTACTAATGGGATAACCTTGCCACGCAGATGAATTACTTCCTGTGCCTCCACATACTTGATATCCTTAACCGGAATATCCTCAATATTGGAGATGGAACCAAGTGCGATCGCATATTTTTCATCTCTTACCTCTACCATCAGAGCCTGGATAATTGCAAGAGTAAGCGGCAGACGTACTGTAAAAGTTGTACCCTCACCCATTGCTGTCTTAACTTCAACATCACCGCCTAATGCTTCAATGTTGGATTTTACTACATCAAGTCCAACACCTCGTCCTGAGATATCGGTAATTTTTTTGGACATTGAGAAACTTGGAAGGAACAGGATATTGATAATATCTTTCTGGCTCATGCTCTCAGCCTGTTCTTCTGTAATAATGCCTCTCTCGATTGCTTTATCACGTACTGCAGCCACATCAATACCGGCACCGTCATCTCCGACCTGGATGATGACATTATTGCCTTCCTGGAATGCATTTAAGAAAATGCTTCCCACTTCCGGTTTACCGAGAGCAATACGTGTTTCGTTATCCTCAAGACCATGGTCAGCAGAGTTACGCAGTAAGTGCTGCAGAGGATCACCGATCTGGTCAACAACCGTACGGTCAAGCTCTGTATCCTCACCAGTCATGTAAAGCTCCATCTTTTTGTCCAGCTTTCTTGACAGGTCACGGATCATTCGAGGGAATTTATTTACAACGCTCTCGATTGGAACCATTCGAACTTTCATAACCGACTCATGAAGATTGGTTGTAATACGCTCAAGATATTCAATCTGCTCATGATAAGTCTGATTCTGGAAATCACCGGACTCTGTGGAGCCAATCGCAACAAGACTGTTCTTTGCAATAATAAGCTCTGATACCTGGTTCATTAATGCATCCAGTTTTTCAATATCAACACGTACCGTTCTGTTTGTAACTGGTTTTGCAACAGTCTGTTTTTTATTATTCTGTGCTGCCGGAGCCTTCGCCGGTGCTGCTTTTACTTCCGGAGCCGGTGCTGTCTCTGCCTGAACCGGTGTCTCATTCTTTGCTGCCTCTTCTGCTGCAGCCTTTTCTGCCTGTGCCTGTTTTTCTGCAAGCACGTCACATTTTACCTCTTCGCCGACTACTTTTTCAATTTCAGATACAGACTGTGCTGCCTGTAAAATTTTATCGAATGCTTCCTCGGATGCGATAAAGAAACTGAAATCATTTTCAAAATGCTCGTCCTCAATTTCCTGAGATGTCGGGTTGTATACAAGAATCTGTCCAAACTCTTCTACAGCCTTAAACACCAAAAACGCACGTGCTGCCTTTAAGAGACATTCTTTCTGAATATATACGGTCATTCCATAAATATGTAAACCATTATTCTCAGCCTCTTTTAACTTTGTACGGTCTGTCTCGTTCAGTTCAAATTCAAAATACTTCTTTTCACCATTCTTAGCTGCTTCATCTGTATTTTCTTCTTTTGGTGCCGGAGCAGCTTCTTCTGCTTTTTTCTCAGCATTCTCTTCACCGGCGATAAAATCATTCAATTCTTTGATGATCAGTTCATTATCTTCTGTTCCCTCGTCAGAACTTGCTTTTACATTGTTCAGATAGCTTTCAATGGCATCTAAGCATTTAAAAAGAAGATCGATCATATTACTGTTAACTTTAACTTTATCACTTCTGACTTCCTGAAAAACATTTTCCATATCATGGGTCAGTCGCTGCATGCGCTTAAATCCCATGGTACCTGCCATACCCTTTAAGGAATGGGCTGCACGGAAAATTTCATTTATAGTATCCATATTTTCCGGTTCTTTTTCAAGTTCCATAATGCAGTCACTTAAAGTCTGCAGATGTTCTTCTGTTTCATCAATAAAAATCTCAAGATATTGGCTTACATCCATATTACTGTACCCCCACATTCTTTGTTATTGTTTGAGCAACCTGTGTAAGAGGAACCACTTCATTTACCAGTCCGGTTTCAGCAATCGACTTAGGCATTCCGTATACCACACAAGTCTCGGCATTCTGCGATATCACATATACCGGCTTACTCTTTGCTAAGGATTTTATTCCCTTGGTACCATCTGCTCCCATACCGGTCAGTACAACACACACTATCTGATCATATCCACAGGTTCGCAACGAATCATAAGTAATGTCTGCACACGGTTTTAATCCGCCGATAGGAGGCAATTCATCATTGAGTCTGATTTTATGGCTTCCGTCAGGACTTTTCTTTATTTCCATATGCTTTCCGCCGGGAGCAATATATATCGTTCCCTTTTTGAGCACATCTCCATCTTCCGCCTCTTTGACATGTATGTCACTGACTTCGTTCAGTCTGTCTGCCATGGATTTTGTAAATCCTGCAGGCATATGCTGCACTAAAACCATTGGTGCATCCAGATTTTTAGGAAGATATGGAATCACACTCTGAAGAGCTTTCGGACCTCCCGTCGAACATGCCAATGCAACTAATTTATTTCTGCTTCGAACCGGCTCTGTGTTTCTGCGCAAGACTACTTTTTCCGGTGTTGCAGCCGATTTGCTGCCCAAAGCCATCTTCTGTGTTTTTAAAACTGCATTCAGCACTCCAAGAAGTTTACCCTTAAATGCTTCACCTTTTGCCTCGATCACATTCGTCGGCTTCGGCACAAAATCAACTGCCCCCCGTTCCATGGCAAGCATGGTAACTTCGGCATCCTTTGTAGTCGTAGTACTGACCATGATGACCGTAGCACGGATTTTTTCTTTTTGAAGCTGCTCTAATAAAGCAAGTCCATCCATCCGCGGCATATTAACATCCAATACCACACCGTCATATCTTTTTGCTCTTAATTTTTCAAGTGCATCCAGACCGTCTCTGCAGGTATCGATTGCCTGAAATGTTTCATCCGAATTAATAATATCACAGATCACCCTTCTCATGAGTGCAGAGTCATCAACAACAAGAATATTTTTTTTCATTTTTTTATCCTCTCACTGCCATTTTGCTGACGCATTCTTCTCTCTTCTTCGAAGATGTAACGAATAATTTCTTCCCTTACACGATCATTCTTGATACTGAATTTTGCACGCGACATAAATCCATATTCCGCCGCTGATTCTATTTTACCTGATTCTATCACATTTGCAACAATATAATACTGATTATCCATTGTCTGGCTCTTCAGCCTTAATTCTGCCAATATCCACGTACCAGGTTTCTGCTCCTGTTCTGTTGTAAAACGGATTCCTCCGCCACTTAAATCCATGATTTTTCCTTTTCGTTCTTTCTCATAAAAGTGTTCATCACGGATTTCTGAAAAAATAGCCTCCACACTGTCAAGCATAGCCTGTTCAGCCGTCAGTTCATAATATTTAAAATCGAGCAGACACGGAAATCTGAAGTATTCTCTCCGTTGAAATTTTTCCGGCTGGGATTTCAATTCCATCTCAAGCATATATATATTGTCTTTTTTATATCGTTCTTTTACCTGACCAACGGCTCGATACAGTGACTCGCGTGAGAAAAACACGAGTTCATAGCGGACACCAAGCTGTAATAATACCAGTTTACCCGCCTCCATTGGCATTGCTATCTCCATATTCCCATTTGAACAGAAATCAAGTACTTTACTCTTATATGTTTTAACAGTGACATCCGTTTTTTCTGCCTGTTCAACTTCCTGAAGAACACGGATATCAATCTTATCGCCTATACGTATAATGTCTGAAACCTTCATATCCATTCCTCCTTAGTATTTCTGCCACCAGAAATCTGAAAACATTCTGGCAATTCCCAACCGTTTATCCGGTATTTTCTGTTCCTGTAAAATCAGATTCGCTGCCATAGTTTCAAATGCTCTTGCTGACTTTGCCATCGGTGCATTCAGTGAAACAGGTTTCTGCTGTCTTACCGAACGTTCCAGCATGTGATCCTGAGGAATCATCCCAAGATAATTCACAGAACCATCCAGAAACTGTTCTACTACAGAATTCAATTTTTCATATACCTGCTGTCCCTCTTCATTAGATACCACACGGTTTGATACGATCCGGATATCTGTCTGTTCGCGTGAAAATAAAGGGTTATGATATAATGCTTTAAGCAATGAATAGGAATCGGTCAAAGAACTCGGTTCAGGAGTTGTTACAACAAGAACTTCCGGACTCGCCATGACAAACTCCATAACCTGATTTGATATCCCCGCTCCTGTATCGATCAGGATCACATCTGCATACTGATCTAATTCAGATAAACCACGGATCAGATATCTGATCTGTTCGTCTGCCAGCTGGTTCATACATAAGACCCCTGCTCCACCTGAGATAAATCCAATCCCCATAGGACCTTCTGTTATGATTTCTGTCATACTCTTTCTCTGGAACAGAAAATCTCCCAGATTATAACGGGGAACTGCTCCAAACATAACCTCAACATTGGCAAGTCCAAAATCAGCATCAAAAATCAGTACTTTCTTTCCTAATTTACTAATCTGCACAGCAAGATTCACTGCAACATTCGATTTTCCAACTCCACCTTTTCCACTCGTCACGGTAATCACACGTGCATCCAGTTTCCGGCTCTGATTTTTTACTTTAATTACATTTCTGAGATTTTGAGCCTGATCCATATCATTATCTGCCTCCCAGAAGTTGTTTTACTATTTTTTGTGTATTAAATTCCTCTATATCATCCGGCACATTCTGTCCGTTTGTCATGTAGGAAAGCGGTGCTCCCGAATACATCTTGATGTTGTAAATATTACCATAAGCCTCAGTTTCATCCAATTTGGTAAATATCAGCTTGTAATCGGCAATCTCTTTATAACGGTCAGCAATTTCCAGAAGATCTTTATACTTAGTTGTCGCACTGACTACCAGATATACCTCTCTTTCATATGCTTCATCAAGTCCCGCAAGCATTTTTTTCATATCATTGCACTGCTCATCATTTTTGTGGGAAAAACCTGCCGTATCTACAAAAATGAGATCATATTCACTGACTCTTTCAATCGCGGCATTCATCTCCTCGGAAGAATAAATGATGCTCATCGGTGCATCTAAGATATTGGCATACACCCGAAGCTGCTCCGTAGCAGCAATACGATAAGTATCCGCTGTCAGGAACGCAATCTTCATCCCCATCTCAAGTTTATACTTAGAGGCAATCTTGGCAATCGTTGTTGTCTTTCCCACACCTGTCGGGCCAACAAAGAAAATAATTCTCGGTTTTTTACCGGTAACACAGATTGTATCCGGCTGTCCTAATTTTAAGATCATTTTCTGGTACACATTTGACAATATCACATCCACGCTGCTTCCACTGTGCATCACTTTCTCTGCTTCGTCTAAAATCTGGTTGACATACTTTTCGTTTACCTCATTTTCCAGCAGCGTTCTGTAAAGCATTTTTATGAACTGCAATCCCTCCGGGTTCACAACCTGATGTTCTTTTTCTTCTTCCTTTACTTCCTTCTGTCTGCTTTCCTCAGCAGACAGCTGTTTTTCCAGTATATTAGAAAGATTTTCGAGTCTTTTCTCCAATCCATCTTTTGCATGCAGCTCTGATGCATGCAGCTCTGGTGCATGCAGTTCCGGTGCACTTGTAAGACGTCCTGACAGGATATCCTGTGTTCTGTCATTTGAGAACTCTTTTGGACTGATTTTCTCATCTGCTGCAAGATTTAATGTTTTAACTGTTTTTGCCGCCAGATCGGCAACCTGTCTTGGATCTACAAAATCATCTTTCTCTTCTTTTGCTGCTGTAACCTCAAACACGGAACTTTTCCAGGCCTTAAACATACCTGTCGGTTTGATCTCCTTAACATTCATCACAACCGCGCCTTCGCCAAGCTCCTGTTTTGCTTTTTCAATTGCTTCTTCTTTCGTTTTTCCCTGATACTTATTTATGGTCATTTCACTTGTCACCGTCCCTGCTGATTATCCCTACTGACTGTAATTCTACATTAGACTCAATTTCATTATATGAAACCACGATCAAGTCCTTAAAATAATCTTCCGTTAATTTTTTAAAGTACATTCGTACAATCGGAGATGTGATCACAATTGGAGTTTTACCCATGTTTTCAAGTTTTGTCACTTCATTCTGTACAGAATTCATAATTGCTTTTGTTGTCTCCGGATCAAGTGTGAGATATGCACCCTGCTCCGTCTGTTTTACGGAAGCCATAATTTCCTGCTCAACCTTCGGATCAAGTGTAATGACACTGGTTGTTTCATTTGCAGGGAAATACTTGCTGGAAATCGCTCTCTTTAAACTCTGACGTACATACTCCGTCAATACATCCGTATCTCTTGTTGTTGCTGCATGATCGGCAAGCGTTTCAAAAATTGTCAGAAGATCCCGGATTGAAATTCCCTCATCCAGCAGATTCTGTAATACCTTCTGAACCTCGCCAAGTCCAAGCATTTTAGGAATCAGCTCGTCCACTAATACCGGATTGCTCTCTTTCAGATTATTGACAAGATTCTGCACATCCTGTCTGGTAAGCAGCTCTGCAATATGTGACCGGATCACCTCCGTCAGATGTGTTGCAATGATCGATGGCGGATCAACAACTGTGTAACCAAGGCTCTCTGCACGTTCACGCTGACTTTCCGTGATCCAGATAGCAGGGAGATGAAATGAAGGTTCAAACGTAGGAATACCTGTGATCTCTTCCTCCACATATCCTGGATTCATTGCCATATAGTGATCAAAAAGGATTTCTCCCTCTGTTACCTGCACACCTTTGATCTTAATGATATACTGGTTCGGATTTAGCTGAATATTATCTCTCAAACGAATAATCGGTACGATAGTACCAAGTTCAAGAGCAATCTGCCGTCGTATCATAACAACACGATCCAACAGATCTCCTCCCTGGTTTACATCGGCTAATGGAATAATACCATATCCAAATTCAAGTTCAATCGGATCAACCTGAAGAAGCGACACAACATTCTCTGGTTTTCGTATCTCTTCCGCTTCCGTCTCCGCCGTATTGACTTCTTCCTCTATGCTCTCAATACCGATATTCTTATCTACCTGTCGTCCTGCAATAATAAAAGTTGCTCCAAATGCAAGAAACAGCAAAGTATTCAACGGAGTTGCGATTCCTAGTACCGCTAAGGTGGTACCTACAATATATAATACTTTTGGGATTCCAAATAACTGACTGACAAGAATATTGGAAAAGTCAGCTTCCTTAGATGCCTTCGTCACAAGAATACCAGTTGCAAGCGATATCAGAAGTGAAGGAATCTGTGAAGATAATCCATCACCGATCGTAAGCACACCATAATGTTCAATGGCTTCCTGAAAACTCATTCCACCTCGCAGTATACCCATGATAGTTCCACCTGCAAGGTTTACAAACGTGATGATAAGACCAGCAGCTGCATCTCCTTTTACATACTTGGTAGCACCATCCATGGAACCAAAGAATGCGGACTCTTCCTGAATCTTATTTCTTCGCTCTCTCGCCTGTTTTTCCGTAATCGCTCCGGTATTTAAATCAGCATCGATTGCCATCTGTTTACCAGGCATCGCATCAAGTGTAAATCTCGCTGTAACCTCAGCAACACGTTCAGAACCTTTATTAATGACAACAAACTGGATGATAACCAGAATGATAAATACGATGGCACCGACGATCAGGTCACCGCCACCAACAAATTGACCGAATGTCTGTACAACATTACCCGGGGCACCAGTGGTTAAGATCAGTCGTGTTGAAGATACATTCAGGGAAATTCGAAAAATTGTTGTAAACAAAAGTAATGTTGGAAAAAAAGACATATCCAGTACTTCTTTTACAAACAGTGTATTAAAAAGAACAATCAATGCGATTGAAATATTCAGTGCCAGCATAACATCGAGTAAAGTGGAACTGATTGGCACTATAAAAAAGATGACTGCAGCCAGTAGATACAGTGCAACACCTATGTCAGCTTTCTTCATGACCTATCCTCCCTGTTTCTCATATTATATACCATAGCAAGAATTTCCGCTACTGCCTGATACAATTCAGGCGGTATTTCTGAGCCAATATCTACATTTGCATATAACATTCTCGCCAGTGGTTTGTTTTCAACAATCTCAATGTGGTTTTCTTTTGCCTTCTCACGAATCTTTTTCGCAAGATAATCTTCTCCTTTTGCAATAACGATCGGAGCTCTTGACACCTCGGCATCATATTTGATTGCAACTGCAAGGTGTGTCGGGTTCGTGATGACCACATCTGCTTTTGGAACATCCTGCATCATACGTCTCTGGGAAGCCTCCCTCATACGCTGTCTCTGTCTTCCTTTGATTTCAGGATTTCCCTCTGTATTTTTATACTCATCCTTTAATTCCTGCTTGGTCATCTTCATATCTTCATTAAAACGATGTTTCTGATAAATAAAATCTACAATTCCGACCAGCAGATAAACAAGGCTGATTTTAAAACCTGCATTAATTATAACATCACCGCACAATACAACTGCCTGATTTAACGGTATGTCATATAAAATAAAAATATCATTTGCCTCACCCTTTATGGATGTATAGGCAACATATATGATCAAACCTATTTTTAATATAGATTTAAGCAGCTCAAACAACGAATCTTTTGAAAAAATACGTTTAAACCCATTAATCGGGTTAAATTTATCCCCCTTGGGTTTCAACGGTTTTGCCGTAACTTTCCATCCTACCTGAAGGATACTTACAAGGGCCGTCACCGCAACACCAAAAGCAAAAAAAGGTGCGACCATCTGAAACATTTCTATGTATACATTATGTAAAAAGGAAGTAATCTCCTTTGTAGAAGACTCCATTGCATTAACAGCCACGAAATCAGGCATCAGCTTATATACATAATGAAAAACTCCTAAGAAACCGTTGCCGATCCACGAAATAAAAATCTTTAATACAAGAAATAATACGATCAGGTCAAATGCAGCCGTAAGTTCCTTACTCTTTGCAACCTTACCATCCTCTCGCGCTTCTCTTAATTTTTTTTCCGTTGCCGGCTCTGTTTTTTCTCCTCCGGGTCCATCTTTTGCAAACCACTGAAGGTCATATGCAAATAGTAATCTGTCTTTCAGTTCCACCTTAGTACATTCCCTCTATAAATAAAACCATCATTTTTTTCATTTCGGTAAATATAAAACTGGCAATCCCCGGCAGCAATGAAACTGTCAGGAATAAAACTCCCAGACCAATCAGTATTTTCATCTGCATACCAACCGCAAACATGTTCATCTGTGGTGCAACCTTTGCAAGAATACCTAAGATACAATTTAAAATCATCATACAGGCAAATATCGGGAGAAAAATCCGGAATCCGATTACAAACATGTCCGTCATATACTGTGTCATGGAACCTGCAAGGGAATCCCAGTTAAAGATCTGACCATTGATCGGTATTACCGTAAAAGAATCCACCACCGCCTGTAAAATCACATGATGCATATCTGTTGCAATCAAAAGAAGAAGTATAAAATAATTGTACAGGTTTCCGGTAATTGTTACCTGCGTATTCATTGTCGGGTCAAATTCAGTCACCATGGATAATCCAATATCCATATCAATAATATTTCCCGCAAATAAAATAATGGAATTACAAATGTTTGCAGCAAACCCTATCAGCAACCCTGTAATTCCTTCTTTTAACACTATTATCGCATACCCAATCAAACCTGTATACTCGATTGCTGTCTTATCAACAAAACCATACACCAGAAGTGCAACAAAAAAAGAAAAACCTATCTTTGCCTGCGAGGGCGCATTTTTTGTTCCAAAAAAAGGTGCAATATAGACAAAACAGGATATGCGAACCAATATTAATATCAGTATTTCAAAATTAGCCAATGAAAACGTATATTCTAACATAGATCGTCCTAACCGAGATACATACTAAAATTCGACCATAATGTCGTCACGAATTCTGTCAGATTTGTCAAAATCCATGATCCAAAAATCATAAGTCCGACAAATACTGCAATAATTTTAGGAACAAACGTCAGCGTCTGCTCCTGAATAGATGTAACCGTCTGGAAAATACTGACAATCAAACCAACAACCAGTGAAATGATCAACATTGGAGCCGAACAGATTATAATCGTATAAATTGCTTCTTTTGCTACATCAAGTACCTGTCCTTCTGTCATTTTGTTCTCACCTCTTTGCTATCTATATACATTTTAATCTGTATCTATAACAGAATGCACATTCTTCGAACATTCTGTTATCATCAATAAAACGTCTTTACTACGCTTCCTATTACAAGATTCCATCCATCCGCCAGTATAAACAGTAATATTTTAAACGGCAAAGAGATTGTTGTCGGTGGAAGCATCATCATACCCATCGACATAAGCACGGATGCAACTACCATATCAATTACAATAAACGGGATATATATAAGAAATCCCATAATGAACGCCTGTCTCAGTTCTCCGATTATAAATGATGGAATCATAATTGTCATCGGAATCGCATCATATGCACTCTGCCCGGATTCCTCATATTCCTTTTCCAGTGCAGCACTGTCAATATCATAACTGTCACCAGCCATATCCACGAAAAGCTTGACATCCTTTCGCTGTACCTGTCCATACATAAACTGGCGAATCGGCACTTCCGCTTCTTTTAATGCCTTTTCTATGGTAATATCTCCATTATCCAGTGGCTGGATTGCATTCTCATTGATCTGCTGAAACGTCGGCCACATGATAAAAAATGTCAAAAACAATGCCAGTCCAATCAAAATCTGGTTTGGCGGTGCCGTCTGTGTTCCAATTGCCGTTCTTAAAAAATGAAGTACAATTACAATTCTGGTATACGATGTAAGCATAATCAAAAGCGATGGTGACACTGCAATAATTGTCAGTAACAATAATGCACGTACTTCTGAAGCAACCCCCGCCTCATCATTATTTATCGAGATGGACAGACCACCTTTGCTGTCTGACTCACTACCTGAACCTGTGCTGGTATTCGCTGCTGTATTATCCAGCGAATCAATGCTGTCCGGATCCATGGAAGCTGCATAAACAGTCGTTCTGTTTTGTGAGGCAAACAACACTGCCACAAACACTGCTATTGCAAATATTAATGACAGTATACAATATGTCTTTTTTAATTTTGTCATAATTCCATCAATCCTGCTTTTTCGGAAAATGATCTTTCAGTCTACTAAATATCTCCTGAAAATTTTCCTGTGAATTTTTCATATCATCCGATGTCTGGACTGATAACTGATCTTCTGTAAGTTCCGCAATTTTTGTTACTTCATCCTTACCCACAGCGATTACAAAATACTGTTCTCCTGCCTTAACAAGCTGTAAAAATTTACCATTTGCAATCCGGATTGTTTCGAGAACCATAAGATTTCCTTTGGACATTTGTATTTTTTGAAAACCACCTACCCACTTTGTCGTGAAGTAGGTAATAATCAAAACAAACACAAATATGATCAGTACTCCAATCAGCTGCATCAGACTTCGAAAAGAAGCGCTTAATAAAATCATACTAACCCACTACTTTTTTTACTGCCTCAAGTACACGCTCAGCCTGGAATGGCTTCACAATAAAATCCTTTGCTCCTGACTGAATTGCTTCAATAACCATAGCCTGCTGTCCCATTGCAGAACACATGATAACATTTGCATTTGCATCAATCTCTTTGATCTTCTTTAATGCCTGGATACCATCCATATCCGGCATAGTAATATCCATTAATACCAGATCCGGTTTTGCTTCAGGATATTTCTCCACTGCAATAGCACCATTTTCAGCCTCCGCTGCAATCTCATAACCATTCTTTGTAAGAATGTCCTTAATCATCATTCTCATAAATGCAGCATCATCACAAATCATAACCTTAGCCATAATTTTCTCTCCTATCTTTAACTCTTCTTTTTTGTTTTTTATTTTATAATTTCAGTAATTCGTATACCATAGCTTTCTTCTATTACTACTACCTCGCCTTTGGCTACGAATTTACCATTTACCAGAACATCAATCGGTTCTCCGGCAATCCTGTTTAATTCTATAATGGTTCCCGGTGTAAAATCAAGTATTTCTTTAATTGATTTGGAAGTTCTTCCAAGTTCTACCGTAACTTCAAGTGGTACATCCATAATCAAATCAATATTTTCCGGTTGAAAATTCCCCGGTACTGCTCCAGTAAATGCCTGGAATTGTGCCGGCTGTACATTTACCTGCTGTTGTCCATACATCTGCGACATCTCCTGACCCATCATTGATTGTCCCATCATCGGCTGACCCATCATTGGCTGCCCCATCATCGGCTGTCCCATCATTGGCTGCTGTGCTGCCATCTGAGGTTGTGGCTGCGGTGCAGGTGTCGGCTGAGCTGCCGGTGTACTCTGGGTGTTCTCTTTTTCACTCATTCCTGCAGTGGAATTACTGTCTTCTTCCATATTGCTTGTTACATTTGTACACATTTCTTTTGCAAAAGAAACAGGATATAACTGCATGATCTCACTATCAACAAGATCACCAATCTCTAACCGGAATGAAATTTTTACAAATTCACCTGCAAGGAACTCATCAATCTGACTCTCATCAATTGTCTGTTGCAAATCTATCAGATCTGCACTTGGCGGGCTGATATCAATTACCTTGTTCAGCATGGAAGACAATGATGTTGCTGCCGAGCCCATCATCTGGTTCATTGCCTCGCTGATTGCACTCAGGTGAAGTTCTCCAAGTTCTCCATCCGTATTTGTTCCATCACCGCCCATCATCAGGTCCGTGATAACTTTTACATCATGTTCCTTTAACACAAGGATATTGCTTCCATCTAATCCCACGGTATACGCAATTCGTATAAATACACATGGCTTTTCATATGCGTCACATATATCACTCCAGTTTGCAAACGCAACCACTGGGGTGGAAATCTCAACCTTACGGTTTACCAGTGAAAACAGTGTAGTTGCCGCTGTTCCCATACTGATATTCGAGATCTCACCGATCGCATCTTTTTCCTGTTCTGTCAATGTATTTTCCGGATTTTCATCTGTACCTGAAGGATTGTTCAGTAAAGCATTGATTTCTTCCTGTGACATCGTTCCATCCATCTTACTGCTCCTCCCTAATCACTGATGTAATTCTTACTGCATAGTCATCACCGGTTTCTCCCGGCAGAGCAGTAAATTTTTTTATACTTCCAACAAAGACACTCAGTTCCTGATCAACCTTCGTATCCAGCCGGATAATATCTCCTACCTGCAGTCCCAAAAAATCATTTACTGAAATGGAACTGTTACCAAGTACAGCTTTGATCGGCATTGGTGCTTTTGAAATAAGTGCCTCGATCGTTTCTGTATACTGTTGTTCATCTTTTTCCTGCAGACTCGAATACCAGTATTTGGTATTCAGTTTGTCCATAATACTCTCTAAAGTCAGATATGGAAGGCATACATTCAGTAATCCCTCCACATCGCCAATCTTAACATTGAGCGTTACCAGAGCTATCATCTCCGTCGGCGATATAATCTGTGCGAACTGCGAATTCGTCTCAATACGCTCTAACCGGGGTTCTAACTCACATACATTCTCCCACGGCTCCACTAAAAGATCTACTGCCACATTAAATATCCGCTCAATGATCAGCAATTCTATCTCCGAGAAATCCCTCGGTTTATCCAGAGGCACTCCCTTTCCACCTAACATTCTGTCTACTACAACATATCCAAGATTTTGTGCCATCTCAATGACAATGCTTCCATTCAATGGAGATGCATTTACAATTCCAAGTAATACAGGATTCGATAACGCATTTGAAAATTCTGAATATGTAACTGCTTCTGAGTTCATCACCTCAACCTGAACATTTTTCCGTAAATAAACAGGAAGATTGGTTGACAAGAGTCTTCCGTAATGTTCAAAGATAATCTCCAGCGTTCGCAGATGTTCCTTTGAAAACTTTGCAGGACGGGCAAAATCATAATTTTTGACCTGTTTTTTATCTTCATCTTTCATTTCATCTACATCAAGTTCACCACTGCTTAACGCTTTGAGCAAACTATCTATCTCATTTTGAGATAAGACTTCACCCATTCTTTCTCACCACCTAACACAATATTTGGGTCTATTCCGTCTGAACGCTTGAGAAGTTTACACCAACGATGAAGTCTGAACCTCCAAACATATCCTGCATTGATTTTAATATATCGTCTTTTACATTCTGATAGCCATTTGCATCAAACTCATCTAATGTATATCCATTTACGATCGTGTTGATCTCACTCTGGATAATTGTTTCTTTTGCAGCAAGCCCTTCCGATCCCCCATAAGTCTTATATCCGTCACTCTTGGTATTCAAAGACAGACTGACTGAAAATACAGCATAGTGTTGTTTGCCATCATCGCTCTGTTTTAAATTCACGGTAAATCCATCAGTGATCGCATAAGTCTCAACATCTTCAATCGGCACCTCCGGTGTAGCCGGCGTATTTTCTCCACTCTGAAGTTCCAGATTAATAGCAGAGCATACCTGATCGATCAGCTGATTCGATTTTTTTGTCTGCGGAATAATCGTGAACACAAGAATTGCAGTTAAAATAAGATTTGCTAAAACCAGTGCCAGAATAATTACGGTTATCAAATTCTTTTTCATAATGCTACCTTCCTGTTCAATTAAAATCTGAACTATAAGAATTATATATTTTTATAATAACGCGGCGGTTTCTTGCTCTTCCCTCCTGCGTTGTATTATCTGCAACAGGTACATACTCACCTCTTCCAGATGCCTTCAAATGTGCGGGCTCCACTGTTGTAATATCTCTTAGATAATCTGTAACCGCCCGTGCCCTGTAAAATGAAAGCACATCATTATCTTCATATTTTGCAGAATGAATCGGCACGTTATCCGTGTGTCCCTCTACTTCTATGATATTATCCTGATAAGGTTCGATCAGCTTACCCAGCTTATCAATCAGCGGATACGCCTCTGATCGGATTTCAGCATGCCCGGAGTCAAACAAAAGAGCTCCATTCATATTGAGCATGACATACTGTGCATTGAAATCAACTTCCACCTGATCCTGGATTCCATATCTTGCAATGGCATCCTCCAGCTGTTCAGACATTTTTTCTGATTCTTCCAGTGCCTGTTCTTTATATTCTTCCACTACATCATTCTCTTCGTCTGTTTCCTGATCCGTTTCAGAGTTCGCTTTGTCTTTATAATAAGAATCTAACATTTCAAGCTGGCTCACACCGGATGATATCAGAGTTCCATCTCCAATAGAAGATCCTCCATTGGGAAGAATACTAAATGTATTCTGAAAGGAAGCCACCATTTTTTCAAACTTTTCTGCATCTACCGTTGACATAGAGAATAACAATACAAAGAAACATAACAGTAGGTTCATCAGATCTGCAAATGTATTCATCCATGCCGGTGATCCTTTTGGTTCATCAGGCTTTCTTTTCACTATTCTTCACCTCCAGCCTCGCTTTCCTGCGCTGTATTACGCGCCGAAGGTGCAAGGAATGATTTCAGTTTTTCTTCTATAACACGCGGATTCTCTCCTGCCTGGATCGACAGAATACCTTCCACGGAAATTTCCTTCATCATCATTTCATTATCATTATTCAGTTTTAACTTACCTGCAATCGGGTTACATAACCAGTTTGCAAGTAATGAACCATACAATGTTGTAACAAGCGCCGTTGCCATCGCCGGTCCGATTGTGGATGCATCTTCCATGTTCTGCAACATGAGGATCAATCCGATCAGGGTACCGATCATACCCCAGGCAGGACCTAATTCAGCCCATTTCTCCCAGACAGCAATTTTAGCTTTATGTCTGCTCTCAACGCAGGCTAAGTCAGTCTCCATGATTCCTCTTACCAGTTCCGGATCTGTACCATCTACAACAAGCATAATTCCTTTTTTCAGAAAATCATCTTCAATCCCGTTTGCTGCTTCTTCCAATGCCAGAAGTCCTTCTTTTCTCGCAGTATTCGACAGTGAGATAATCTGGTTGATGACAACTGCCGGATCCTGAACCTCATCCTTAAAAATCAGCTTTATTGACTTTATACCATTGATAAAATCTGCCAATTTAAAAGATGCGAGCGTACCTGCAATGGAACCTCCTATTGTAATAATGAATGATGCCGTATCCCACATGGAGTGTAAACTTGCAACACCTCCGTTGGAAAGTACACCAAACACAAACATTACAACGCCTAATAACATACCTACTATTGATGCTATATCCACTTTTTCCACCTACCATCCTTGATTTTTCAGATTATAAAATCCCATCCGTGGGACTTATTCTTCTCTTAAAAGGCCATTTGTAAAAATATCCCTTTTGTATGATTTTACTAAATTTTTGACCTCTTGTCTACTTTCTTTTACAATAAACTTTTTACCTGTTGTAAGAGAAATAACTGTATCCGGGGTCTCCTCCACCGTTTCAATCAGATCCGAATTGATTAATACTGTTGTTCCATTCAATCGTGTCACTTCGATCATAAAGTAATCATTCCTCCATTATTAATCAACAGTTTTTATTGTGACCGGTCCATTTTAAAACCGGCCACAATGTTCAGTATAACATATGTAACTGTCTGTGTAAAACATGTTTCGACATTTCAGAACAGGTTTTACCTAAATATTATATTTTTTTACATTACATTAACGTTTCAGGTTAACCAGTTCCTCTAACAGTGTATCGGATGTTGTGATGATACGGGAGTTTGCCTGGAAACCACGCTGTGTGATGATCATCTGTGTAAACTCTGTAGATAAATCTACGTTAGACATCTCAAGTTCTCCGGATGTCATAGAACTTCCGTCTGCGGATATCTCTACACCGATTCCATCAAACTCACCGGAGTTTAATGTTGTACGGTAGCAGTTCTCTCCTACTTTTTCAAGACCGGATGCATTTGCGAACTGTGCTACTGCGATCTGTCCGAGGATTTCTGTATTACCATTATCATAAGTACCTTTGATAAGACCATTGTTGTCGATGGAAATACCGATCATGGCACCTAATTTCTTTCCTTTTCCTGTCACACCATCATCTATAGATCCTGTAGACATAACCGCTGTGGATTTACCACCGTTGTTTGCATCTTTCAGTCCCGAAAAATCAATGGTAATATCATCAAACTGGGTCGGATTGTTTCCAAGTTTACTCATATTAAGTGTAACTGTGTTTGTCTTATTGTTTGACGTTCTTGCACCGACTCCTGTAAATGTACCATCTTTTGTACTGAAGTCGATTGCATAATCCGTTACATCTCCGGTGATCGTCAGTGTTCCATTTGTGACTGTAGCATTTGCCTTATTACCTGTAATCTTGGCAACCATTGCATTCGAAATTCCATATACCTGTTTCAGGCTGTGTGTAGTTGCTGGAGTTTGTCCATCCGTAAAAGAATTTGTTGCCGGATCCCAAGAGATTTCTGTACCGTTTGCATCACTTCCTACATAGAATTTATCGTTAGCAGAATCATAGTAATAACCACTCTGAACCTGGCTGTATGTTCCAAGTGTAGCATTCGTTGTTTTTGCTCCAAATATATCACTCAGATCAACATTGCTGGTTTCCGGATCATAGAACGTTGTTCCGTCACTGTTTAAGATTTTTTCCAGTTCCACCGTGTATTTACCATCTGTTCCGGTAGATTTCATTGCAAAACGTGCTGTATAGGAATAACCGAGATTATCAAAAAAAGTCAGTGTTTTGACAAGTCCTTTGTCTGACAATACATCCTTATCATTTTTATCAATAATACCGGAAACATTTGCCTGTGTGGTTGCCTCCGGAGGAGATGTCAGGTTGGATGTCTGCATGACACGAAGTGCAGATACGGTATCCTTCTTGATATTTCCTGTTGTCGGATCTACCTGCCATCCCATAACTGTATAACCGGTGGATGTCATACATAAGTTACCGGCACCATCTACATAGAAAGAACCGGCTCTGGTAAACAGGTTCTCAGAACCGTTGTTAACTACAAAAAAGTTTGTCGTAGACTGGTCTGATAAACGGATATCGAATGCACGTCCGGTTGTTTCAGCCGCACCGGAAGTTGTGATGCTTAAGTTTGTTGCACCGGTCGTAACACCAAGACCGATCTGTTTTGCATTCACACCACCGGTACCTGTTGCTGCGTTCGCACCGGATGCATTACTTGTCATCTGATATAAAACATCCTGAAATACAACTGAGGATGATTTAAAAGCTACTGTGTTTACGTTGGCGATATTGTTACCAATAACGTCCATTTTTGTCTGATGTGTCTTAAGACCTGACACAGCAGAGTACATTGATCTCATCATAGTTGAAATTGACCTCCTAAGTTCTTTTGTGCTGCCTTCCCTTCTGTCATTCCGGGAATCTAGCCTCCATTTCGGTCCGGCTACGTGATCACAGCACCATCAATATTGGTATAAATATTATCATCGGACTCTGTCCGGTCCATTGCTGTAACGACTGTCCTGTTCGGAACATTTACGATAAAAGCGAGTGAATCAACAATTACTAACGATTCTCTGATTCCCTTTTCACCAGCCTTAAAAACGCCTGTCTCAAGTCGTTCATTCTGCTCTTTAGACAAATTGATATTACGATCCATCAGGCGCATCGTGGCATGCTTGGAAAATTTGAGTGTCCCACCTGCTTTTGCATCCTGCTTCTGCTTTAAAATATCTTCAAAGGAGACACCGCTCGAAGTTACCGCATCCGTGCTTTTCCGAGTCAGATACTGGTCAGTTACCTGCTCAATGGAAGCAAACTGGTTACTGATCTTATTCATAATCGCATTTCCCTTCTGTCAGATATCAGGTTTTATCTGTACCTGTCGTTGTGTCTGTATCCGTTTTTGTATCTGTTCCTGTTGTCGTATCTGTTGTTGTACCTGTCGATGATGAAGTACTTTTATACCAGTCTTTTCCTGCAAGTTTTTCCATCTGTGCAAGCAGTTCCTGATATTTTTTCAAAGTATCTGTATCGATCTTTGACTGCTGATAAGAATTCAGATTATCGTAATATGTCTTTAAATTCTTGACATCATCCTTGTCACTTAATGTAAGCTGTGCTGCGGATGGCAATTTAGCAACCGCTGCTGCAAACGTCTTAGCAAGTGTCTCTGCCTCCATGTATTCGGTATCTGCAACCTGATATACATCAGAAAGTGAATATAACACCCCATTTACACAGATCTTCTGCTCACCGTTTTCTTTCTGTACATAATCAACAAATCCCTCTGTTGCTGTTGTTTCTCCAGTCGAAGATGTTGTCTTGATAATAACATATTTTCCAACAAGTGCATTTGCATTGCTGCTCTCGATTGTACTCTGCATACCAAGTGTTGCTTCCATCTGTGAAAATGTAGCAAGCTGTGCAACATACTCCGTATTGCTGGTAGGCTCTAACGGATCCTGATACTGCATCTCTGCACATAACAGCTGTAAGAACTGGTCATAGCCAAGGTCATTGCTGGTATCCGATTTGCTTGTAGTACTGGTATCCTTTGGTATTTTTCCGTCTACAACGGGCTGAATTAATGCCATTTTTTTCTCCTTTCTTTTGTTTTAAGCAGTATAATCTACGGAATTACCGTGATCTGCCATAATCTGCGCCACAAGGGCTTCTTCCTCACTCATGACTCCGGAGAGTTCATCTAACTCATCTAAGTTGATTCTTCTAGTCTTTGGCGAAGCTTTTTCCTGCTCCTCTGCCTGTCTCTCTTCCTGTTTTGCATTCTGCTCTAAGTTTTTTTCAAACTCATGGCTTCCAACCGTAACTTCTACGGCATCCACCTTCACACCTGCCTGGTTCATACTCTGTTTGAGTTCTGCCATCTGCGCTTCTAACGCTTCTTTTACCAGTTCGTTCTGTGTCATGATATGAGCAGATACATTTCCTTCCTTGGTCGTTACTTCGATATAAATCTTGCCAAGGTGTTCCGGGTTCAACTGCATTTCCATTGTCGTCTGTGCTTCACGGACAGTAACTTTTGTAAACTCTGTCACCTGCCGGATCAGATCTAACGTATCAAGCTGTCTTGAAAATTCCGGTACAGTCTCCGGTGTTTTTGCCGCTGCCGGATCAACAGTATGCTCCTGACTCACAAATGCTGTCTGATTTGACGTGTTCCCGGATTCATTTCTGTTTCCTGTCTGCCCGTCATCTGCCTTTGTATCTGTTTCTTCTGCCACTTCTTTTTGCAGGAGAATATTGTCTTCCTGTTTTTGTATTTCCACTTCATCTGCATCTGATGCTGTCTGAACTGTGTTTTCTTCCTTCAAAACAGAATTCATCTGATCTGATGTATCGTTTGCTGCGGTTTTGTCTGCTTTAACATTTTCTGTTACCTGCATTTCCGGTAACTGTTCAATACCTGCCGATTCCGGAGTCGTTACAACCTGTGATGCTGCCGCAACCGTCTCAGTAAACATCTGTGATGTCATTCCAAGATCATCTAACAGATCCTGTGATAATCCACCGATTTCATTTACAATTTCCATAAACGAATCATTGCATAACAATTCGCCGATATTTTCAGATCCTGTAAGTTCAGCTGTAAGTTGTGTAAGCTGGTTCGGCTGTATAAGATCAGCCACAGTAAGTCCCAGCTTCTGCATTGCATCCGTGATCTCTTCATCTGTCACACCAAGTTTCTCTTTCAAAACCTGTCTAACATCCTCTTCAAATGCAGCCAGCTTTTCATCTGTATTCCCAGTCTGGATATCTGTTTTGTCTGACGGATTATTTTTTATACTGGCAGCATTATTCTGATAACGCTCATAGTTATCTGTGACACTGCTTTTCCCTGTCACAACAGACATGTTCTGTTTGCCGTTCTGTCCGCCATAACTGTATCCGTATCCAACCTGTGTTGTCATCTGGCTCATCACTTCTGCAAACTGGACTTTCAGATCTCCTTCTTTTGTACCTGTGAGTGTCTGGCTTCCCTGTCCAACAGACATGATACCGGTCACTTCTGAAACACTCGTGCTTCCCATTTTTCTTCCTCCTCTCTCTTTCGCTGCATGTACTGCCGCTTAATAATCTATTCTGAAGGCTTCATGATCTCTGTTACCTTTGCAGCGGTATCAGAACTCATTTTGCCAAGAATAGCAGCTCTTGAATCTGCATCCATTCCATTTAAAATCTGTGCAACCAGCTTCAGATTATCTGTCATGGTATCAAAAATTGCTGCCGCCTCTTTCGGCTTCATGGATGAATATGTCTTGATATAATCATCAAGCTGCTCATCCTCTGCCGTCTGTGCTACCACCTGCTTATACAATACTTCTGCATTAGCAGGATCGATACTTTCATAATATTTCTTATATTCCTCAACATCCGGGGCTACATCTGAAAAAACAACATCTTCATAAAAACTCTGCTTTTCTTTTTCAAATTCTGCCTCGTTTTCCTTATATTGCTGTAACTCTGCCGACTGTGCTTCCAGCTGGCTGATATAATCTGCATTTGCAGATGATGTATTCTGGGCATCTGCCAGTTCTTTTTCCAGCTCTTTGATGCGCTCCACTGCATCTGCCATAGTGTCATATGCATAGGCACTGTCCTCTGTTGAAACTTCTTCCACCGCATCATCCGGCAAAATCTTGTTCACATAAGGAACATCCTTTAAGATCGGTGCAAGCATGCCTGAGCCAAATCCACCAACATCCCATTTGATCAAAAGTGCTATAATCGCAAGCCATACAATTATGATCAGAAGTGAGACAAAGAATACAGCCACTTTGCTTCCGCCGCTTTCTTCCTCAAGCTCATCACTATCTTCTGCCCGCTGTGTTTTTTTTGCTTTTGCCTCTTCTTTTTTTCTTTGTTTTTCTTCTTTTTTTGCAGCTTTCTTATCTACAACTTCTTCTTTTTCTTCTGCCATGTTTTCCTCCTGTCCGCTCAAACTGCCTAACTGCGCTGTCCATTATCGTGATAGGTATAACTGACAAGTTCGTCTATTTCTTTAGACTCTTCATGTAAAAGTTCCTGTTTAAATTCCTCAAAAGCTTTTTCTTTTAGTTTTTCATGTGTTTTGCGTTCAACCATTGCTTCATTTAGCTGTTTTCTTGCCAATTCAACATTGCGTTCCGCAGCATGTACATTCATCATCTGGCTGCGCTGTTTGCTTTTCATAACATCAATAGCCTGCCTACATTCACGAATTTCCAAAACATTGAGGTTTCCACTTACTAATTCCCTTGCTTTTGATTCATACCCGGCTCTCCGGATCAGAATGTCCTGAAGTTTCTGCTGTTCTGTTGCCAGTTTTGCATTTGCCATACCATAGGCTGTCTTTGCCTGATTTTCCATTTTCTCTTTGATATCAAGAATGTTCTGCATTCTGTATCTGAACTTTGCCATGTCAAAAACCTTTCTTAGTTTTCAAACAGTTTTCTAAGAAGATCAATTTCCTCACTGAATTCAAATTTTTCATCGGTCTTCTGCATCAGAAATTCATTTACTGCCTGTATTTTCTGAATAGCATAATCTATTTCACGATTGGTTCCATTTTTATAGGCCCCAATATTGATCAGATCCTCTGCCTCATTATAAGTAGCCATAACATTTCTTAATTTTCCGGCAAGTTCTTTATGTTCACTTGTAGCAATTGAGCTCATAACACGGGAAATACTCTGTAAAACATCAATTGCAGGATAATGATTTTTATGTCCTAATTTTCTGGATAACATGATATGTCCATCCAGAATACTTCTCGCCGTATCTGTAATTGGTTCATTCATATCATCACCATCTACAAGTACGGTATAAAGTCCGGTAATAGATCCTTTGTCTGAGGTTCCCGCACGTTCTAGGAGTTTAGGCATTTCTGAATATACGCTCGGCGGATATCCTCTCGTTACCGGTGGTTCTCCGGATGCCAGTCCTATCTCTCTCTGCGCCATTGAAAATCGTGTCAGTGAATCCATCATCAATAGCACATCTTTTCCCTGATCTCTGAAATATTCAGCAATTGCCGTTGCTGTTTTTGCAGCTTTATTTCTGATCAGTGCAGGTTTGTCAGATGTTGCAACAATGACTACGGAACGCTTCATACCCTCTTCACCAAGATCACGTTCCACAAATTCCCTTACTTCCCTTCCACGCTCACCAATCAGCGCGATCACATTGATATCTGCTTTTGTATTTCTTGCAAACATTCCAAGCAAAGTACTTTTTCCAACACCAGATCCCGCAAAGATACCGATTCTCTGTCCTTTGCCGACTGTGATCAGACCATCGACTGCCTTAACGCCCAAAGGCAGAACCTCATCAATGATCTTTCTTGCCATCGGGTCCGGCGGCTGTGCCTCAACCGGGTAATCATATGGAACCAGCAACTCATCCACATCCGTTGGTCTCCCGATTCCATCTAAAGTGTGACCTAACAGTTCTTCTCCAACCTTTACAGTCAAAGGATGTCCTGTATTCTCTACGATACAGCCAACACCAATTCCTTCCACGCTTTCAAAAGGCATCAAAAGCAAATGTTTGTCACGGAAACCAACCACTTCAGCCATCGTCGAAAGATTTTGTTCCCGATCGATAATGATGCGGCACAGATCATTCAGTTTTGCATTTGGTCCTACAGATTCAATCGTAAGACCAACAATCTTTGTCACCTTGCCCAGACGGTTAAAATATGTCTTGTCAGCAAGCTGAAGATATTTATCAAATGTATACATTCTGCCGCCTCACTTTTAAGAACACAAGGATCTGATATCTTTCATCAGATTATCAAGCTGCACATCCAGACTGCAGTCAAAGATTCCCGAATCGGTTTCTATAACACATGCATTTTCATCCAGCGTATAATCAGGAACGATCTCCAATTCTATATCATGACCCACATAATCTAATATATTTTCTTTATGTTCCTCCAGAAATGAGACATTGTCGCCTGCCACTTTGATCCGGAAACGCTTTTCATCCTCTATATTGGCAATAGCATTATCGATCAGATGAAGCAGGATCTCCTTTTTGCCATCAAACTGGACATGAAAAACTTTATTAAACACATCCAATATTACATCCACCAGTTCTCTTTCCATATTTTTGTGTTTTTCCTGGTAGGAATTCTGCAATTGTGCCTTTTTCCGCTGCTGTTCCTGTTCTAATTGCTGTTTTTTCTGGTCATACTCCTGTTCTAATGTACTCTGTCCTTCCAGATATCCCTGTTTCTTTGCTTTCTCGCGTATCGTTTCTGCTTCTTGTCTTGCATCGTCAATCAGCACATCCGCCTGTGCCCTCGCCTGCGAAAGTATCTGTTCCGCTTTTTCATTTGCAGCAGACATATCCTGTTCCGGTTCTTCTACAGGGATCACATTATCTGTTTTTTCAGTAATGATTCCCTCTGCAAAACCATCCGGTCCTACCGGCCGTGCTTCTTTCGGCTGTGCCTCTTTTATGATGTTTTGTTTCAGAAATTCCTGCATATGATCATTTGAATTGATCACCCTCGCATTCTGACTCTCTGTATGTACGAACCATGGTTTGTAAAGATTAGACAACGATCTCGTCACCTCCGCCTCTGGAGATTACGATTTCTCCAGAATCCTCTAATTTACGAATAACACTGACAACTTTCTGCTGAGCCTCCTCAACATCCTTCATACGGACAGGACCCATAAACTCCATATCCTCTTTGATCATTGCTGCCAGACGTTTTGAAAGATTCTTAAAGATAACATTCTGTACTTCCTCATTTGCAGCCTTAAGTGCAACACCAAGATCTGCATTATCGACATCGCGGAGTACACGCTGGATTGCACGGTCATCAAGCAGCAAGATATCCTCGAATACAAACATCTTCTTGCGGATCTCGTCTGCCAGTTCCGGTTCTTCGATCTCTAAAGACTCCATGATATGTTTCTCTGTCGTACGGTCTACCGTATTTAAAATATTTACGATTGCATCCACACCACCAACAATCGTGTAGTCCTGATTGACAAGTGAAGAAAGTTTCTTTTCCAAAACACGCTCTACCTCTTTAATCACATCCGGTGATGTACGATCCATCATTGCAATACGTTTTGCAACATCCGCCTGTTTTTCCGGTGGAAGTGCCCCGATCACAAGTGCCGCCTGCGCGGATGTCAGATATGATAAGATCATGGCAATTGTCTGTGGATGTTCATCCTGGATAAAGTTCAGTAACTGGCTTGGATCTGTTTTCCGCACAAATTCAAACGGACGTACCTGCAATGATGCTGTAAGTTTCGTAATAACTTCCTGTGCCTTTTCCTCACCAAGAGCTTTGTCCAGCAGTTCTTTTGCATATCCAATACCGCCTTCAGCAATATACTGCTGTGCAAGGCAGATCTGATAAAATTCATTTAAGACATCTTCCTTAACCTGCGGTGAAACGCTTCTGGTATTTGCGATTTCAAGTGTCAGCTCTTCAATTTCATCTTCTTTTAAATGTTTAAAAATATCAGCAGACCGCTCCGGTCCTAAGGCAATCAAAAGAATCGCCGCCTTTTGTATTCCAGTATAATCCTGTGTATTTGTTGCCATACCTTATTCCCACTCCTCGTTCAACCAGTTGCGCAATAATGAAGCTGCCGCCTCTGGATTATCTTCCACAAATTTTTCGATCAGGATACGGGTCTCAGACTTCTCATTGTATCCAATATCCTGCATTTCTTCCTGGCTCTCTTTTGTTGATTCAAGCAGGCTCTCAACAGAAAGCTCCGGTTCGATCTCTGCGGTTTTCTCTTTTCTGGTGCTGCGGAATACCACATAACCAAGAAGAAGAAGGATCAGAACCACAAGCACAATCTGTAAATAATCGGAAGCACTTCTTCCACCGGAAGAATACTGGAAAACCGGTTCTTCCTGCGCAATGATCGTAATCTTATCAGTCGGGATTCCTGTTGCATTAGAGATCATTGTAATGTATTCCTGATCAACCGTGATCGGTGTCGGGTCACTGTTTGCTGCAACATACTCATCAAACGTCATATTTTCCAGTGCTCCGGATGCACGCAATGTATCTTCATCATAGATACGATATTTTGTTGCCACCAGAGAAACAGAAGAACTTGCATAATCAACAGTTCCTCCATTGGAAGATTTCTTTGTTACTTTCTCATTATTCTGATAATTGGTTGTTGTATCTGTAACTGTACTGTGTGTGTAATTATTATCTTCGATTACATAAGAAGTATCATCATTGGAATCTGTTCCAGGTGTTGCAGCCGCGCCACCTTCTGAATCTGATTCATACTCGCTCTTGCTGCCAACCATACCATTCGTCTGTCCGTCTGGTGCGTAATATTCATGGGTTGCCTCTTCCGATGTGTCAAAATCCATCACGAGTTCCGGTGCCACTTCCACATGATCAAACAGGGAAGATCCAACCATAACATCTTTTACTTTGCTTTTTACAAGATTTTCTGCCTTTGATTTTACTGAAAGCTGACTGTTTGCTGTTCCTATCGAAGTATCAGAAGAATCTCCCGAAAATAAAACATTGGAATTAGAATCTAAAATCTGAATATTATCTGTATTTTTATTACCAAGCTGTGTTGCTATGTATTTTGCAAGACCTGCGGCCTGATCTTCATCCATATCTCCACTTAAGGTAAGAATGACTGCGGCATATGAATCCTGATCTTTTGCAAGAATTGTTCCATCATCATTCGGAATATCGAGAGTAACAGAAGCGCTTTCAACATTTGACAGTGTCTCTAACTGTTCTGCGAAATATTTCTGCAGATAAACTTTATATTTTTTTGTTTTATCTGCCTCAGTTGAGCTGAATCCGCCCTCAAAAACATTATCGATTGAAGCTCCCTGACTCGGAATGTCATTCTTGCCGAGCAGGATAGACGCAGCTGCTTCATCCTTCGCATCTACATAAAAGATCAGACCATCCTGAGACATCTGATATGAAATGCTTTCACCATCCAGCAGATCTTTTACTGTACCAGCTTCCGCTGTTGTCTGACATTCATGCAGCGTAACCATATTGGGTTTGCTCACAACTGCTGCCAGTATTGCCAGTGCAACAAGGATTACTGCCACAATACTGATCAGTAATGCTTTCTGCTTTGTATTGAATTTTTTCCACCACTCTGTAATCTTATTTAATATATTCTGCACCTGTTCCGGCATGTTATCTGACTCCATTCATTAAATTTGCATATTCATGATCTCTTTATATGCATCCAACATTTTATCCCTTACTGCTGTTGTATACTGAAGTGCTGTAAGCGCTTTCTTTGCTGCAACCTGCATATCATGCGGATTGTCTGCCTTCCCAAGGGCAAATTCTATCTGAGCAGCCTCTGCATCATTCTGCAAATCACTTGTTTCTGTCAACACATTCATTGCAGAATCAAGTACTGACTGGAAACTGTCATCTGAAGTATTTACGAGTCTGTTCTGTTCTGCTACTTTTTCAATATAATCTGATGTAATCCCTGTCAACGAAGTAATGTCCATTTACCGTCATTCCTTTCCTTATTTGCTGATGTTGAGTGCAGCCTGTACCATACTTTTTGTTGCATCAAATGCTGTTGTATTCGCCTCATATGCTCTCGTTGCATCAATCAGGTTCGTCATTTCAGTTACTGTATTAACATTCGGATATGTAACATAACCGTTTTCATCTGCATCCGGATGAGATGGGTCATAAACCATGCGCATTTCTGTCTCATCATCTTCTTTTACAGATGTTACTTTTACACCATTTCCAACCGCTCTCGCTCTTGCCGTCTCATAATACTGTGAAAAAGGTGTTTCTGTCTTTTCCGCAAATGTAACAATCTTTCTCCGGTACGGTGTCCCATCTTCCGTTCTTGTTGTATTAATATTTGCAATATTCTGTGCAATCGTATCCATACGGAAGCGTTCTGCTGTCATACCACTTGCACTGATATCAAATGCCTGAAATAATCCCATATAATTTCCATCCTTTGTTTCTTTTTATTCTTTTATTTTAAGACTGTCTGCATTCTTGAGAAATTGTTTGTTATCGCTGTCGTCAATAGCTGATATCTCAATGATTCAGAAGCCAGCTCCGCATTTTCCGTGTTTTCATCCACATTATTACGGTCAAGACGGTATGAATAATTTGCCGCATCCGTATAAGATGTCGCTGTAAGTTTTCCAAGATTCTGGTTCAATTCTCTTACCTTCTTATCAAGGCTGCTGTATTTTGTCTTACCGAGTGCCTTTTGTAATACAGATTCAAAATCAACATCCTGTCTCTTGTATCCAGGTGTGTCGATATTTGCAATATTATTAGTGATAACATTCTCACGCATCCAGCTTGCATCAGCCGCTTTATCAAGTATATTTGTATAGTCAAATGCATTCGTTGTAAACATTCTGTTGCTCCTTTCATGCACTATTTTCTACATTATTCTATTTTATTATAAAATATCTCAAAAAAAACACAAGAGTTTTTTACTTTTTTTCGTTGTTTTTCCCCGTATCTTGTATTATTTTACGATTTCGTGTACAACAATTTGTTCTGATTCTTCATAATTCTCTTTTTTTTCGACATTTTTTGCATCTTTTAGCGAACATGTTGCCAGAATGCTGTAAAAAGCACCCTCATAAAAAAGAATTTGTCACGTTTTTCAAATAGCGTAACAAATTCCTTTTCATTTAACTATTCTTATGATTCTCTTTCTTTATCTTGTCTAGTTCATCAAACACAACATCATTCAATACCTTGATGTAAGTTCCTTTCATTCCGGATGATCTCGATTCGATCACACCTGCACTTTCAAACTTGCGAAGTGCGTTTACGATCACCGATCTTGTAATTCCAACACGGTCTGCTATCTTACTTGCAACAAGGATTCCTTCTTTGCCGTCCATCTCATCAAAAATATGTGTGATTGCTTCTAATTCTGAAAAAGATAATGTACTGATCGCAGATTTTACAATCTGTACCTTTCTTGTTTCTTCTGCATTTTCTTCATTTACAGAACGCATCATTTCAAGTCCGACCACAGTTGTTCCATATTCGCTCAATATAATATCATCTATATCATACTGACGGTTCTCACGGTATACAAACAATGTTCCAAGCCGTTCTCCGGCAATATCAATTGGTGTAATGATCGCTGTATATTTTTTTACATCATCCACAAATCCCAATGTTTCAAGATTAACATTCTCTTTTGTGGACAGGATTCCAAGCAAACGTTCATTTAAAAGCGGATCAATAAAACCTCCTACTTCATCCACGATCAATTCATTGATCTCTTCGACACCCTGTCTTACTCCGGTTCCGAGTACTTTTCCTTTTTTACTGATGACAAGGATATTTGATTCCAGTATTTCTTTTAATACGTCGCATATATCATTAAATACTACTTTGGATGAATTATTATTGTGAAGCAATTTATTGATTTTTCTTGTTTTATCCAACAACTGAACGCTCATAATGCGTGCCTCCTGACTACATATATGTCTTTCATGATGTACTATATTTTATCACGTCAATTCTGAAAATTCAATATTCTTAATATATTCTTCCTAAAATTATTTCATTATTCGGAATCTTTTTCAACATTTTTACGATCTGTCACATAACCGCACTGTTCATCTGCACACACAATCTTATTTCCTTTGACTACCATGTACCCGCCGCATTTCGGACATTTTTCTGCAACAGGTCTTGACCAGCTCATAAAATCACATTCCGGATTATCCTCACAGCCGAAATATTTTCTTCCTTTTTTCGTTTTGCGAAGTACAACTTCCTTACCGCACTTCGGACATGCAACTCCAATCTTTTCGAGATAAGGTTTTGTATTGCGGCATTCCGGGAATCCCGGACATGCAAGGAACTTGCCATGCGGACCATATTTTACTACCATATTTCTGCCGCAGACATCACAGATAACATCTGTCACTTCATCTTCTATCTTTACTTTTTCCAGATCCTTCTGCGCTGCCTTCACAGCTTCATCCAGATCCGGATAGAAATTACGTACCACTGTTTTCCAGTTTACATTGCCTTCTTCAACACCATCAAGCAGCGATTCCATGTTTGCGGTAAAATGTTCGTCTACAATGCTTGGAAATGATTCCTTCATAATCTGATTGACCACTTCTCCAAGTTCCGTCACATATAAATTTTTCGCTTCCTTAACAATATATCGTCTTCCTAGCAGTGTCGTGATTGTCGGTGAATAAGTACTCGGACGTCCTATTCCCAGCTCCTCTAATGTTTTTACCAGTGATGCCTCTGTATAGTGGGCCGGTGGCTGGGTAAAATGCTGTTTTTCATCAAACTCTTTTAATCCAAGCACTGTATTCTCATCAATAGAGCCTACCAGGACATTATTCTCTGCCTTTTCATCATCATCGCTTGTATACACTGACATAAATCCGTCAAATGCAATTTTAGAAGCAGATACTGTAAACTGGTATTTTCCTGCTCCAATTTTTACATTTGTTGTCTCATAAACCGCCTGTGACATTCTGCTTGCCGCAAAACGTTTCCAGATCAACTGGTACAGGCGGAACTGATCTCTCGATAACGACTCTTTCACCATGACAGGTGTACGATTGATATCAGACGGACGGATCGCCTCATGTGCATCCTGAATTTTGGCTCCATTCTTCTTTGCTGTTTTTTCACCGGCAATATAGTTCTCACCATAATTTCCAGCAATATATTCCCGCGCCTGTGCATCTGCCTCTTCTGAAATTCGTACAGAGTCTGTTCTTAAGTAAGTGATAAGACCAACCGTTCCCTGACCTTTGACATCCACACCTTCATACAACTGCTGTGCAATACGCATTGTTTTTGAAATCGGAAAATTAAGTGCCTTAGATGCTTCCTGTTGTAACGTACTGGTTGTAAACGGTAACGGAGCTTTTTTCACACGTTCTCCTTTTTTTACCTCTAAAATGTGAAACTCTTCTTTCTGCATCTCTGCCATGATGCGGTCTGCCTGCTCTTTACTGGAAATTGTAACTTTTCCATTCTCATCTCCATAAAATTTGGCGAGCAATGCCTTTTTTTCACCTTTTACAGACAGTTCTGCATCCAGTGTCCAGTATTCTTCCGGAATAAATGCATTAATCTCATCCTCCCGGTCACAGATAATGCGAAGCGCAACTGACTGGACACGTCCGGCACTAAGTCCTCTTTTTACTTTTGCCCATAGCAGTGGACTGATCTCATATCCCACCAGACGATCCAGAATTCGTCTGGTCTGCTGTGCATCTACAAGATTCATGTCAATCTGGCGCGGTTCTTTTAACGAAGCCTTCACTGCATTCTGCGTAATCTCATTAAAAGTAATTCTCTGTGCATTTTTATCATCCAGCTTCAGTGCCTGGCTCAAATGCCATGAAATCGCCTCTCCCTCACGATCGGGGTCAGTTGCAAGATAAACTTTATCTGCTTTTTTTGCTTCCTTTCGCAGTTTTGCCAGGATATCTCCCTTTCCGCGGATCGTAATATATTTGGGTTCAAAATCATTCTCTGTATCAATTCCCATCTGGCTTTTTGGCAGATCTCTCACATGTCCGTTCGATGCCACTACCTCATAATTTTTTCCCAGAAATTTTTTAATTGTCTTTACCTTTGCGGGCGACTCCACAATAACAAGATACTTTGCCATGCATCCATCTCCTTTTATTCATGACAATAGAGCAGTGTACAAAACGTGCCATCTATTGTTTCTGACAGCAGCTCTGTTCCATTTGTGCAGATTGCTGTGTCTAAGAATTTCTTTCATATTTTTCTGATATAGTAATTTTTAACTGTCTCGGTAATAAAACCTTTTTGCAGAAGTCTGGCAAGTACGTCCATTATGTCCGGTACTAATATACCAGTCTTCTCCAAGAGTTCCCCGACGTTTTTCGGTCGTAAACTTAGACAACTATACACCAGTCGCTCATCTTTTTCAAGTAATAAATTTTTTAAATTATCTTCTCCGGTATTTATCTCCCCCTGTAATTCAATTTCTTTTAAGAATTCATCTACATCAGAAATAATACCTGCCCCCTGCCGTATCAGATTATTGCATCCCCCGCTAAGCGCATCATATATACGTCCCGGCACCGCATATATGTCTCTCCCCTGTTCTAACGCATAATCCGCCGTAATAAGCGAACCACTCTTTATTTTTGCCTCAACAACAACCACCATATCCGCAAGTCCTGCAATGATCCGGTTCCTTGCAGGAAAAAGCGGCGCAGACGGATTTGTCCCCGGCGGATATTCTGAGATGACCGCACCATTTTTTTCAAGTATCTCCTGGTATATTCTAATATTTGATCTTGGATAACAGATATCTACCCCACACCCTAATACTGCACATGTATATCCATTTTTCTCAAGTGCACCCGCATGTCCGCCACCATCAACCCCGGATGCCATGCCGCTTACAACCCATGCACCTGATTCTGCTATTTTTCCTGCTATTTTTTCTGCCACTGATCTGCCGTAAGCAGAACAGCGGCGTGCACCAACGATCGCCACTGTCTTTTTATTCCACTCTGCCGGCATATTCCCTTTCACATAAATGCTATATGGTGCATCCGGGATTGTGGCAAGACGTTCTGGGAACAGCTGTTCCTCTCTGGATAAAAACCAGATTCCTTGTTCTATCATCCCCTCAAACATTGCATCATAATCTTTTTTTCTGCTCTCTAAGATCCTCGCAGCATGTTTTTCCGTCACGCCAGGGATCAGAAGAAGCTGTTTTTCTGTAAGTCCATAAATCTCCCTCGCACTTCCTGCTGCGGCAATCAGCCTGTTTCTGGTGCGTATTCCGACTTCCGGAATATTTGAGAGCCAGTACGCATAATTTATCACCCTATACCTCCCAGAACTTCTTATCAATATTTCTATAACAGATCGCCTCATTTAAATGTCGCATTTTTATCTGTTCACTTTCTTCCATATCTGCCAGTGTGCGTGCCACACGCAGTATTTTATGATAAGTCCGTGCTGTCAGATCTAATTTGTTATACATCCGTTCCATGTAAGTTTCCTGTTTTTTATCAAGTTTACAATACTCAAAAATCTTAGAAGACGGAATATGACTGTTAAAGCAGAACTCTTCTCCACAGTAACGCATTTTCTGTATCTCTTGTGTCCGTATAACGCGTTTTCTGATTTCTTCTGACCGTTCACTTTTTCCGGTATTGTAAAGATCCTTAAATCCGATCGGCGGCACTTCCACACATATATCAATCCGGTCTAAAAGCGGTCTGCTTATCTTCCTCAGATACCGGTTAATCGCTGCCGATGTGCAGGTACATCTCTGCATATCCGGGTAATACCCGCATTTACAGGGATTCATCGCAGCCACAAGCATAAAATCAGCCGGATATTCATAGCTCGCATTCAGTCTTGCGATACATATTTTTTTATCCTCCATCGGCTGTCTTAATATTTCCAGAGTATCATTTTGAAATTCTGTCAGTTCATCTAAAAACAAGATTCCCTTATGTGCCAGCGAAATTTCCCCCGGTTTCGGCAATGCACCTCCACCTGCAAGTCCCTGCGGTGTGATCGTATGATGTGGTGCACGGAACGGTCTTTTCTGCATCAATCCTCTTTTATGTTCTAAAAGTCCGCAAACACTGTATATTTTAGAAAGCTCCATCCGTTCTTCTGCATTTAAGGGCGGCAGGATTTCAGGAATCCGTTCTGCAATCATTGTTTTTCCTGCACCCGGAGACCCCATCAAAAGCAGATTATGCATTCCTGAAACAGCCGTTTCACAGGCACGTTTCACTAATATCTGTCCATATACATCTGCAAAATCCAATGCCTTTCCTGCCTGTATTTCTTCTATATTATATGGCTCATTATAATATTCCCCTTTTCCATTTAAAACCGTAACAGCTTCCGCAAGATCTTTTACGGCAAACACCTGCATGTCCGCTACCAGCGCTGCCTCACTTGCATTTTCCCATGGAACCATGCATTTCCTCATACCTCGTTCTTTTGCCTCCGCGACCATTGGCAGAACTCCATTTACTGGCTGTACTTTTCCATTCAGCCCGACCTCTCCTGTTACAAAGTATTCTCCGACCAGTTCCTGTCTGACATAGCCAAATGCGGTAAGGACCGCAACTGCAACCGGAAGATCAAATCCGGATCCGGATTTCCGGATGTTAGCAGGTGTAAAGTTGATCGTAATATGTTTTGGAGTCAATGCAAAGCCACAGTTTTTCAGTGCCGTGCGCACTCTCTCTTTTGCTTCCTGTACCTCTGAAGCAAGAAATCCTACCATTTCAAACACAGGCATGCCATCGCTCACATCTGCTTCCACAGAAATCGGCACACTTTGGATTCCGTGTATGATCGCTGTTGATACAATACTATACAACGTATTCCTCCTTTTTATTCATTTTTCTGATTCATCTGATTCTTACAGCAGAAATGCTGCAGTTGATTTTTACTGACATATGCACACGACAACCTGTGCATAGAAACACTGAGCAATCCATACCCAGCTTCTAAGACCTGATATAAATCCGAACATAAGGCGGCGACATCCGCCGTCGCCTAAGTATAACACATTCATAGTAAGAAATACAACCTTATTCGCAAAAACTTTTTTTCAATTTATCCAATGCTTTTTTTTCAATACGTGACACGTATGAACGTGAGATTCCAACTGCAGAAGCAATTTCTCTCTGCGTCATCTCCTTATTCCCAAAAAGTCCATAACGATGTACAATAATAAACAATTCTCTTTCCTGTAACACTTTAGGAACCAGCCCAAGCAGCTTTTCAATCTGCCTTGTATGTTCTAACAGTTCCACAACATCCGGTTCTTCACTCTCCACAATATCAAGCAGATGGATCTGATTTCCCTCTTTATCCATACCGATAGGTTCATATAACGATACTTCACGCGACACTTTCTTCTTTGCCCGAAAATACATCAGAAGTTCATTATCGATACATCTGGCTGCATAGGTTGCAAGCCTGCTCCCATAATCTTCTTTATACGTTGCAATTGCCTTCATCAGTCCTATCGTTCCAATCGAGATCAGATCCTCCATATCTTCTTCCGAGTTCTGATATTTTTTTGCCACATGCGCAACCAGACGCATATTGTGAAGTGTCAGTTCGTTTTTTGCTTCAAGGCTACCTTTTTTTAATTTTTTCAGGCATTCGTTTTCCTGCTCTGGCGTAAGTGGAGATAAGAATGTTTTCAAAACGCACCTTAAAAGCTTTATTGATACATTCTATGTTTTTGCCAGGTTGTGCGTGCTTTTCCCCATTTATTTTTCCAAAGTTTTATTATATAATGACCATATGATTCGAAAATTTAACTACCGGATAGAGCCGGAATATGATTCTTTCAGCATTCGTGAGTATCTCTCTCTAAAAGGATATCCAAATGCTGTTTTCGTACAACTGAAAAAGACACCCGAAAGTGTCCTGTTAAACGGGGAATGGGCTTACATGCGCACACGTATATCTGCCGGCGACGAACTTTTTATCCACCTGGAAGAAAATACATCCTCCGCACATATTCTGCCAGTTTCCCTGCCGCTTTCCATCTGTTATGAAGACGAGGACATCCTTGCTGTGGATAAACCGGCATATATGCCCATCCACCCGTCCCTCAACCACTACGACCATACACTTGCGAATGCTGTATGTGGCTATTATAACGACCAGAATATCCCTTATACATTCCGCTGTGTCAATCGTCTCGACCGTGACACAACCGGGCTGACCCTCATTGCAAAGCACATGTTAAGTTCTGCCATATTAAGTACCGCAGCAGCCAGACGCGAGATATCAAGGGAATATATCGCCATTGTCTCCGGAAAAACACCTGAATCTGGAACGATCGATGCTCCGATCGGACGCGTGGATGGATCGACGATCGAACGCCAGATCGACTATAAAAACGGAGAACGTGCCGTCACACATTATGAACGCCTTGCTTATCACGATGGTTTATCTCTGCTGTCGCTGCATTTAGAGACCGGTCGTACACACCAGATCCGCGTTCACTTAAAATCGATCGGTCATCCACTGATCGGGGATTTTCTTTATAATCCAACAGATAAAACAATAAAGCGGCAGGCTCTTCACTCCTACCGCTTAACATTTTCACATCCTATCACAGGCGGGCTGCTCGTTCTCACTGCTCCTCTTCCAGACGATATGCACTGCCTTTTTCCAGATTTTTTCTGAAATTAATGAGGTATTCTTTCTCATAAGGAACCTTTCCTTTTAATACCTCATATTTCAGAAAATGATTTACTTCATCTTCCCCTTTTACTGCCAGCATAACCAGTAAAAGTTCTAACATCGCTTTCGTGTCCTCATTTAAAATATAATGCTGTCTGCCTTTTAAATAGTACTGAAGCGGACTGTCCGGTCTGAATTTATCCCGCTGATAATTCTTTGATGCTGAAACACGATCCACATACATCTCCGCCACATACTGAATCGGCATCTTCATACCACAGATCCCACGATGCGGTTTCTGACCATCTCTCCCATCACCAACACCATAATCCATCCAGTATTCCATATGGTGCTTATTTCTTCCCTTATGGTGAAGCCATGCCGAAGAATATCCTTTATCTTCACGTTCTGCATTATTAGGGCTCATCGTTCCCTGATAATATTTACATCCTACTAAAAATTCTGTCGGCGTATACTTTGACATGTCATGCAATAATCCCTGTTTATAAAGTCCGATTTTAAAACAGCCTGCCCGGACTAAATTTTTGTGATGCAGGATCGTACATAAATGTTTCCATGCCTTTATCATATCTTTTACCCTCTTTACTACTTTTATATTCCAATTACAATGTTGATTGACTGCCCTTCGATTGCCAAAAGATGCTGATCTTCGAGGAGTCTCTTTTCCGGCAGAAATGAATTTTCCACTGCCGTAGTCATCAGAAGATACCATTTTTTATTTTGCGGAAGTTTTGGCAGTGCAAGATGCGACAGACCACTGTGAAAATTATAACCAATATAGATATAATCATCCGGTGTCTGATCTGACTTCTTCTCATATTCGCCGCAATAGAGCATCCCCGCAGCCTGTCTGTCAGCCGGTATTGAAGAAATCCATGCATTCTCCCCATGATAGGAAAGATCCGGGAATCCTTTCCGCCCATAATCGCTTAGCTCCATCGGATGATCCGAAGCAATGATCGGATGTTCCCTGCGGAAACCTGCAAGTTTTTTCACAAATTCATACAGCCAGCTTTCTTTTGTTTGTTTTTTCCAATTCAGCCAGCCTGTCTTATTGTCCTGACAATACGCATTGTTATTGCCCTGCTGTGAATTTAAAAATTCGTCTCCTCCCAGAACCAGTGGAACTCCCTGTGCCAAAAACTCCATGGTCAATGCATTTCTGACCTGTTTTTTCCGCAAATTATCTATATATCTTTTTCTCGTATTTCCCTCTGCGCCGCAATTACTGCTGTAATTGAAGCAATTTCCATCGCAGTTATCCTCACCATTTTCCAAATTATGCTTTTCGCAGTAGGAAAACAGATCCCACAAGGTAAATCCGTTATTATTTGTAATGTAATTGACAAAACCTTCCACACTGTTTTGCTTTCTCTGCTGACAGAAAAGCTCGTTAAGACTGCCTTCCATATGATTCAGCATTTTCCTTGCCGGATACAGATATTCATCACTATATACATATAAATGATGATATTTCTTTGCATTTTCCAACAGGATCGGATCAAAGTGCGTATAAAATAACTTCGTTCTGCTAAGCAGAAGATCCTGCGCTGCTGCTGTAACCGGCAGTGCATCCCCCTGCAGATGAAATCCATCTACATGATATTCCCGTACCCAGAACCGCAGTGCATCCAGAATCACATTCTGATTCATCCCAGGTGCGAAATAAAATTCCATCACACATTCCATTCCATTCTGATGTAATGTGCGCACCATCTCCCGAAACTCAGACGCAGCATCTATACTGCTGCTGTAAGAAGCCTTTGGAGCAAAATAGTTGCCCGGAACATATCCCCAATAATTAATTTTTTTCTCCGGCTGTACTATTTCCGGTTTGATCAGATCATCGCTCTGGCTGTCCCATTTAAGATAATCCGGCAGCGTCATTTTCTTTGGTATTATCTGCTCTTCAAACTCATAAGCAGGCATTAGCTCTATTGTCGTAACACCCAGTGCCTTCAGATACGGGATTTTGTCTGCGACTGCACGAAATGTCCCCCTCTCTTTTCTCGGACAGGATGCATCATCCATGGAGAAGCCACGCACATGCAGTTTATACATAACCATCTGCTGTCGTTTAATCTCCGGCTGTCTGTCATTTCCCCAGTCAAACGGCTGCGGATATGCACCGCCACAGATAAAATAATCATTCTCACTGCGGGTTTTATCGTTCCATTTTTCTCTGCCTATAATACGGGTCGCATAGGTATCCGTAATGATTTTTCCATTTATCTCGTAATTGTATCTTAAATTTTTCCATAACTTGCCGGCTACAGCTACAGAACGTACTGATCCGCGGCAATATTCTTCCGGTACAGGAATTCTGCAGACAGGCTCTGCTTTTTTCCCATAAAAAAGAATGCTGCAGTTTTCTTCTTTTTCCCCTTCAAATGTGAAAATAACTGCATCATTCTTTTTCTGTACTCCTAATTTTTCGTAATCGCCTTCTCTGATCGTGTAATCCATGCTGTCTGCCACCTTTTCTATCGTACCCCGGTATTTTTTCTATAATAAAATAGTATACCTTTTTTTTTACATTTTGTATAGAAAAATATGTTCAATCACACCCGATTATGTTATGATGTCTTTGTCTTTATTAGGACCATTACAAAAAAGAGAGGTATCGGCATGAGTGATTTTAACCAGAACAATGACGATGAAGATATCGTTGTAACCCTTGATCTTGACGACGGAAGTCAGGTAGAATGTGAGATTCTTACCATTTTTACTGTTGGCGAACGTGATTACATTGCACTTCTCCCACTCGATGAAAATGGCGAGGAGAACGAGGAAGGCGAAGTATTTATTTATCGTTATTCTGAGGACAGTGAAGGCAATCCTTCCCTTGATAATATCGAGGATGATGATGAATACGAAGCTGTATCCGACCGTTTTGACGAGCTTTTAGATGAAGCAGCCTTTGAGGAAATGGATGATTAGTTCTGAGCTTCTTTGATGAAGCGCGAAATTTCTGCATCTTTATGGTTCAGTTGTTTTACCGAAAAAAGATGCAGATTTTTTTTTGCACGCGTCATCCCTACATAAAACATCCTTCGCTCTTCTTCTATTTCCTGTTCTAACACTGCTTTTTTGTATGGCATAACTCCTTCATTGACGTCAATGATGTATACATTCTCATATTCTAACCCTTTTGCACTATGCAATGTTGCTAACGCAACACTGTTTGGATTCTGGTTCTGCACACGATAAAATTCTTTTAACTCTTTCGTATAATTTTCAATGTGGTCAAACCAGGCATCATAGGTCTTATACTCTCTTGCAGCATCTAACAGTTCATCTAAAACATCAAACAGATCATCCGCCTTAATTCTTCTGTAATCCGCATATTCTGTGCAGAATTCGTCATAGCCAACAGCCTTCCTTATGTAATTGATCGCCGCATAAGGGCTTAAATGCTCTAACATATGGATATCACCCTCAAGTTTTTCAATACGCTTTGCCACCCACGGCTGTTCCTCATAGTACCATTCCCATACATCAAATGCCACCGTCTCCTCGTCTAATGATTCCCTGCTGATATAGCGTTTGGGCCGGTTCATGATCTGCAGGAAATCCCTTCTTTCCCTGCTTCCCATCGCAATTCTTATATATGCAAAGATATCTTTTGCAATCCAGTGTTCATATAAATTTGGTACAGTGTCTCTTGTCCGGAATGGTATATTATATTCCATCAACTGCTCCATCAGAAGTCTCGGCTGCGTATTGGTACGGAAAAGTACTGCAAATTCCTCATATTTTGCCCCTCTTTCCACTGCCTCCTGAATATCCCAGATAATACGCGCATTTTCTTTGCGCTGGCTTTCAAACTGCTGCCACTCGATCGGAATGTCTCCCTGGTCAGCAGCTTCGATTTTTTTCGTAAAGCGTTCTTTATTGTGACTGATAAGACAGCCGGCACTTGCCACAATATTTTTTGTCGAACGGTAATTCACATCCAAAAGAACAGTCTCCGCTTCCGGATAATCGTCTTTAAAATGCAGCATGATTTCCGGTTTTGCGCCGCGGAAACGATAGATTGACTGGTCATCGTCTCCCACGATAAACAGATTTTTACGCTCTCCTGCCAGCATTTTTATAATATCATACTGAATCCGGTTGATATCCTGGAACTCATCAATCAAAATATAGCGGTATTTATTCTGCCACGCCGCAAGGATATCGGGGCGCTGCTCAAAAAGTTCTTTCGTGTATACCAGCATATCATCAAAATCGATCAGTCTGTTTTTATACAAAAACTCATGATATTCACGGTACACCTTCCGGAACACAGTTTCCGCACAGTTTTTCGAATAATAATTTGCGATCTGTATTCCTGAATTTTTGACCAGACTGATCTCCCCCAGCAAGGAAGTGATAAATTCCGTCTCATCCTCATAGGTCAGATGTTCCTTCGCTATGATCTCTCTCATACACTGATAGCGTTGTTCCTCTCTCGCAATATTATCCGCACTGTAATTATATGCATGCTTTAAGATTGCAAAATAAACCGCATGGAATGTACCAAATGTTACCGGACATGATCTGTTCATCTTCCGCTGAAACCTGCGTTTCATCTCTGTTGCCGCAGCTTTTGTAAATGTGATAACAAGAATCTGCGCCGGATCTATCCCACACTCTTCGATCAGATATTTCGTGCGTTCCGTAATTACAAGGGTTTTTCCGGAACCTGGTCCGGCGAGAACGAGCATGGGTCCATTTTTATGATGGATTGCCCGTGTCTGTGATGCATTAAAGCTCATAGATTACCTCAATTCATAGATTTGAAACGGCAGGGAAATTTAAAATCTCCCTGCCTGTCAAAAAATCTTACTGTTCTAACAATTCAATACCCTTTTTGATGCGCGCGATGGATTCTTCTTTTCCAAGCACTTCCATCAGTTCTGTTGCACCACCCGGCGTCATCTGCTTACCAGAAACAGCGGTACGGATCGGCCACATTACATAGCCATTCTTCACGCCAGTCTCTTCTACATATTTCAATAATGTTGCATACAATGCGTCATTGCTGTAATCTTCCTGTGCTTCTAACAGTGGAAGTACATCCTTTAATACCTTTAAAGATGTTTCTGCGTTTGTTTTCATCTTCTTGTGCGTGTACATTGCCACATCATATTCCGGAAGCGCCTCAAAGAAATCAATATGCTCTTTGATATCCGGGAATACCTCGATTCTGGTCTTTACCATTGCTGCAATTTTCTTTAAATCAAGATCCTTTGTAATCACCTCGCGGATATATGGCTCTGCTTTTTCATAGAAGCTGTCAAAATCCATAGCTTTGATGTATTCACCATTCATCCATTTTAATTTTGTATAATCAAAAACCGCCGGTGATTTGCTGATTCTGTGGTAATCAAATTCTTTGATCAGCTCATCTAAGGTAAAAATTTCTCTGTTATCTTCCGGACTCCAGCCAAGCAGTGAGATATAGTTTACAACTGCTTCACTTAAAAATCCCTGCTCTAACAAATCTTCAAAAGAAGAATGTCCGCTTCTCTTAGAAAGTTTCTTGTGGTTTTCATCCGTGATCAGCGGCAGATGGATGTAAACCGGTGATTCCCAGCCAAATGCATCATACAGACGCTGATATTTTGGCGAAGAGGAAAGATACTCATTTCCACGTACCACATGTGTGATGTTCATGGTATGATCGTCAACCACGTTTGCAAAATTATAGGTTGGATATCCGTCAGATTTGATCAGGATCATATCGTCAAGCTCAGCATTATCTACCGTAATATCTCCGTACAGTTCATCATGAAATGTTGTTGTTCCTTCATTTGGAATATTCTGACGGATTACAAATGGTTTGCCAGCAGCAAGATTTGCTTCTACTTCTTCTTTGCTCAGATGCAGGCAGTGTTTATCATACATCATGATCTCTTTACCATCCACCTCTGTTTTTAAAGACTCTAAACGCTCCTTATCACAGAAGCAGTAATATGCCTCGCCTTTTTCGACCAGTTCTTTTGCATATTTCATATAGATACCGGTCTTCATACGCTCACTCTGTACGTATGGACCATAACCGCCATCTTTATCTGGTCCCTCATCATGTACTAAGCCTGTCTCCTCTAAGGTATGATATATAATATCAACTGCACCTTCTACAAAGCGCTCCTGATCCGTATCCTCGATACGAAGCATAAAGTCGCCGCCTGCATGTTTTGCGATCAAAAATTCATATAATGCAGAACGCAGATTTCCCACATGCATTCTTCCTGTCGGACTTGGTGCAAATCTTGTTCTTACTTTGCTCATTGTTTATTTTCCTCCTGTATTCTCATTTTCCATCTTTATGATCCGGAAAAGATTTTCAAATTTCAAATGCCGTACACGTCATTATATAACAATTTTTCCCTGCTGACAAGTTCACAAATCGAAATATAACGGTAAAAAGCAGAGACAGGATCGTTCTCCTGTCTCTGCATACTTAAAACATTTTCCCTTCAGGTGCAATGCCAGCATTATAGTTTTGTAAATATCGCCGTTTCTTTCTTTAAATCGGTTGCAATTTCAAAGTTCTCATCCATACGGCTTGAGATATTCTCCATATCTGTAACAAGTACCTGTGTACTGTCTGCCGCATTGCTGACACCTTTTGCCCCCTCCTCGATGGCATGTGCAATCGTATTGATCGATTTCTGTATCTCAATCATTGTGTTCTTTAATGAATCCGTCTTTGATTCGAATTCATTCATGGCATTCTCTATGTAGGTTGCCTTGTTTTTATACTCACTTCCGGCCGTTACAAATTCTTCAAACTCTGGAAGAATCGACTCGTTCATATATTGTACCAGTCCATTTGCATTGTCTGCTAAATTATGCACTGCCTGAGTTACAACACTGTTGATCTGCTGGATACGGTTTGCAGCTTCCTGACTGGCAGCTGCAAGCTGACTGATCTCTGTTGCAACAACAGCAAAACCGCGTCCTGCATCCCCTGCTCTGGCTGCTTCAATAGATGCATTTAATGCAAGCAGGTTTGTCTGGCTTGCAATATTCAAAATATCATCCGTCAGGCTATTTACCTGATTTACACTGTTACTGTCCTCAATCGCCCTGTTTAACACCTCAAGAATCTCATTGACTTTCGTGCCGGTAGATTCCATATTAGAACGCGCAGCAGATTCCATGGAATCCGCATGACCTTTCATTTCCTTCGTATAATTATTAATCTCAGTTGTACGCTCCGCAATCTGATTTACCTCTCCCGCAACAGATTCCGTATTGGAATTGATCAAAGAAGCATTATCTGACATCTCCTGCATGGTAGCTGAAAGTTCCTCCGTTAATGCAGACAGATCAGACACACTGCTGTTTGATGTCATAACACTTTCACGGACTTCATTGACTACCGTTTCCATACGTTTTGAATTATGAATGATCGTCTTAAAAATATCCTGTAATTTTCCCATGAAAAGGTTAATGCCACTGCCGACTGCTGCCACTTCCTGGTTCGACATGATTGTCACACGTTTAGTCAGGTCACCTTCCCGTTTATCAATACCGTCAATGATTCCGGTAATCTCTTTCTGTGTTTTAGAAAGAGGTACAATTACCATCTTTAATACGGAAAATACTGCAACCAGCAGAGATGCTATACTTACCGCAATGGTAATAAAACTAACAGTCAGGGAATAATTATATACAGCCGTCAACTGCGTTTTTGCTGTGTCCGCATTGTTATTTACTATTTCCTGAATTGCCGTGATATTCTGATCAATCTTGTCTGCATACTCTGAAATCGCGCCGTTTGCCAAGGCATAGGCAGCCTCTTTATTTCCATTTGCACTATATGCCATAAGATTTGCGATCTCATATTTTAACCCATCATAATTTGACAATATCGCTTCATAATTTTCACGATCCGAATCATCTATAAACTGTTCAAAATCTGACAGATATCCATCAAGCACCGTTTGTTCTGAGCGGATGACATCTACAAGAGAAATCATGGAATCAAGATCTGTTGCTACAATATGTGACAATCCAAGCCGATGAATCTTTTCTGTTTCTGTCTGAATTGATCCCAAATCTGCGATACAGACCATATAGCCATTTGCGATCTGTGTTGCATTTGCATTGACTTTACGGATATTCCTTACTGCCAGAATACTCGAAATAATGGACACAATTCCAAGAACAAACACTGGAATCAGTATGATCATTTTTGTGCTGAAACGTCCCTGTTTTTTCATAATGTGATTTGTCCTCCTGTTACTTATTTAGCCGTGGATGCCGTGATACCATCAACAAGTATATCCATAATTTCCTGAAGATCCTGTCCGGATGGATTGCCTGCTGCCATCGTATCACCAAATGCAGAACATGCATCCCAGTAACTGTTTCCAACACGCTGCAGTTTACCAAACTCAGACTGTGCAATAACAGCCTGGATTGCCGGTACCTGTTTTACAGCATCCGACGCTGCCGCATTGGTATTAGACGGTCCCTGATTTCTCTCTTCAAAACGAATGGTCTGGTTTTCCTCGTTTGTAAGCCAGTCTGCTAATTTTGCAGCCCATTCCGGATATTTTGAATACGTATTCACACCCATCATTTTATATCCGGTAAAGGATGACATCTGTATCTGCTGTCCTGCTACTGTATAGGTCGGAAGCTTTACTGCACCATAGTCGTCTCCCCAAGCCTCTTTAATGGAAACAGCATTCCATACACCACTGATTCCGGCACCGATTGTACCATTCTGTACTCCGGTAACAAAATCGCCATCCGGCTGACTGATAAATGCCGGGTTGGTTGTAATATTTAAAATAGACTGTGCTACATCAATTCCCTTAATCGCTCCATCCGTTGAATTCCAGTTACAATAGTTTGTCACACCATCATCATTGATACCAAACTCTAAACCTGTGTTTCCAAAAAACGAATACAGATACCATCCAGAATTTAACTCCATGGAAAACGATTTACCGGCAGCATCCAGCGCTGCTAATATTCCATCCATCGTCTGAACATCTGTATCAGAAAGAACATTTTTATCATAATAAAGGAAATATCCATTATCTGCCGTCATCGGATAAGCATACAATGTATCATTAATAGATGCAGCTGAAACTGCCTCCTCTAAATTTGCATTTTTTACCTCATCTGCATTTGGCACCGGATATAACGCACCTGCTGCAACCATTGCAGAAAGCTGGTCATCCGCAAACGAGAAAACATCTGCACCATTATGAATATCTCCTAATAAGACATCCTTTGTATCAGAATCTGCATTCTGCTCCAATGTTATCTCAAGCTTTGCCTCCCCGGCATATTTCTGTTTAAAACTGTCTATCATCTGGTTTAACATATCAAAATTATCTTCCTCTGACCAGACTTTCAGCTGTACCACTCCGTTATCCGCTTCCATATCTCCAAAAGCAATTTCTGTAGATGCTTCTGCCCCCGGTACTACTGACTCCACAGCGCCATCACTGTTTGTACTTTTCTGATCTGCCGTATTTCCACAGCCTCCGAACGCCATACACAAGATTGTCGTAAACAGCATTCCTGCAACGATTCTTTTTTTCATTCTAATTCCCCTTTCTCGTATTATGCCGTCTTATCACTACATCACTTATCTATTTTACAGGCTTTTTACATATTTATCAATCACGTTTTTGCTTTTTTCGATATAAAAGCAGGCTTTTTTGACTATATTCAGTTATTTTTTTACATCATGTTCATACGTGCACAAAAATCTTCTTTTCTACATATCTTACTATAAAATTAACGATAAAAGGAATAGAACAATTATGAGACCTTATCATATGTCCGGGAATGCAGGTCGTTCCTGCGGACGTTCACCTGTTTCTTCTGCACCAAATGCAGAATCTATGCCTTGCATGGAATGTATCTCCCCTTCAGGGAATCCCAGTTGCGATTCAGATCATGTACTCGCCATGGCCTACGTTCCCTGGCAGCAATTTTCTTCTGTTTACGAACCGGATCGTGCACTTAGTGCAGGAACAATCTTTCCAGAACTGGATAAACCATTTTTAGCTGCAAAAGGAGGTAGATGCCGATGATGATCAGTCAGATGAATCAATCACAGCTTCTTCACTGGATCGACATGGTCAGCTTTGCAGTCGTGGAAATCACAGAATATCTTGACACTCATCCAGATGATGAAAATGCTTTAAAATATTTCAATCATTATGCTGATCTGCGGCGCACAGCGCTGCGCGCATACGCACAAAATTACACACCGCTTACCATCGACACTGCAAATCCGGATAATTACTGGTGCTGGGCATCAGACCCCTGGCCTTGGGAAGGAGGTGACTGTTAAATGTGGAACTATGAAAAGCGTTTGCAATTTCCAGTCAACATTACAAGACCCAATGCCAAAATCGCCCAGATTATCATCAGTCAATACGGCGGCCCGGACGGAGAGGCTGCTGCATCATTCCGTTACCTTTCGCAGAGATATAGCATGCCCTACAATAAGGTAGCAGGGCTGCTGACAGATATTGGAACGGAAGAATTGGGATGGAGAGGTTGGATATGAAGAGTGTATGAATAGAGCGTGTGAATAAAAGTCTGTAAATGTGATCTTCTATGATAGTGACTGGGGGCTGTCGCACTAAGTGGTGCACAGCCCCTTCATCCTTTACTCTTCATTTACTTCAAACATTTCCCATGTCATATTATTAGAATTACTTGTAAACTTACAAATTTTATAATTTAGATACTCAAGCAAATTTACCCTCTTGTCAATTATATAATTCAAATCATTATCGTCCATACAGATAATGATTTCTTGTTTAGGCGCAAATTTTTTTGTTAAATAATGCATATATGCTGTCTTATTACAAGTCGCTGCAACACGTCCTCTCGCAAATAAGATACCTAATTTTGCTTCATTCTTCTCCATTATACCTATCAGTTTATTTACATATGTATTTCCAGATTTCTTTTTCTCATTTTTACATTCAATAATAAACATTGGTGACATATAATTAAATACACTAGGATACTTTGTATTTACATCAGTCAAAACAACACAATCAAATTGATTTATTTCACTTCGAACTTTTGTTGATCTTTTGGCATACTTAACATATTTAAAAATTTCACATATCAAATTTTCTAATGCAGCGCCCTTTGCTGTTTTGTTATCTCCATAGTCCTTATCCAAACATTCTCTCATTTGTTTGAATTTAACATACGCTGATTCATCTGGACTATAGAAACAATTATATAAAAAAGTTCTCTGTACTAATGAATCAGCCTCCGTAAAATTTATTTTTTCATTTTCCTCTGATATTCTATTCTTAATTGCTTCTTCTATTTCTTGATCACTTGCATCTGGTCGTTTAATAATTGTATATGCATTATATATATCGCTCGGCGAGATGTTTTTTTCTTCATCACATTCACGACAATATATTGGATTTAATAGAACGTTTGCAATATCATCATTTGTTTCTAATACATCAAGACAACTACCACATACCGGACAGTACACTATATAATGTCTGCTTAGTATTCCGGCGTTTTTTGCAAATTCAAGAAGATATTCAGCCTGAAAAATCCTCCCACCTAACTGACTACACACAGTTGATGCCGTAATATTTTTAGTTTTTCTTTCCGGAATAGTTGCAAGCCAATAATCAAACTGAACAACATATTCAGCATTAACTTCTTCTGGCACACTCGAAAAAATATTGTAAAACATTGTTCAAATCCGCCTCCTCCGCATACTGCTTGGTCTTAAGTACACCATATGATTTATATGTGAAAAATTGGACCTCAAATGGAGCCTTACCAAAATACTTCGTTTCCTGTCTTTTAAAACATAATGACAATTTTTTACATCTATGGCCACTCATTACAGATTTTTTACTATCAAAAAATGCTTCTGTGCATTGTAATGGTACTCTCCAATTAGATGATGTATTAATTGAAGTTAATTCAGCTTCATCATCAGCACCTACCTTTATTAAATATGCGTCTCTTCCCTTTTTAAATAAATCTTCATTATTTCCGTTTATAGAAATAAATTTTTCGATAAAAATTGACATATCTGTCATTGCGGTCTCTTTATTTTTAGGATCCAAATTAAACGTGGTAAACACTGCGTCAACAAAATTAGCAAGTTCCCCTCTAATGCACTGTACGCATTTCATCACTTCTAATGGTGTAAAAGAAAACACCTCATACAGATTATACATAATTTTTTGATATCTATCTTGCGCTCTTTTGGACTCGCTTATACAATTCAATTCTAGTTTTTTTAAAACTTCATCAATACATTCAACCGCATAATCAGATGCAATAATATGATTAGTACTGGTTAATCTTTTTTCTTCGTCAACATATTTATATATAGTAGTTTTAGCTTTTGCTCTACTAAATATAAATTTTTCTTTTAAATATATGTCTACATAAACTGGATATGCTATTTCTTCTCCTATCCCTCCACTATCTCCCACCAACACCAATGATGAAAAACAAAATGATATTATAGATACTTCTTTCTTTGCATTCGTTATAATTTCATAATTTATCAACGTCCTTTGGTATGTATTTTTATATGAAACAACATCTGAAAAAACACAATTAGGAAATGCACTCTTCAACACATTACTCATTGTTTCATAATTAAAGTATTCATCAGGTACGCTATTTATCGCCCGATAACAAATTTCTTTACTTCCCTCTTTCGCCACACGCCTCAACCATTCACAAACTTTTTTTTCATTTTCTAATGACATATCGGCAAAATGTTTTATTTCTTTTAAACAATCGGGTCTAGTATTGTAAACTTTTAAACCGTTTTCGAAACAAAATTTTTTTACAATCGGATTTTGCAAATAATCGTCATTATCCATAAAAATTGGTATATTTAACATATTCGTCACGCTCCCAACGCTTTTTCTTTTATTATACTATTTATGTCAATTTTCGCAATATAATTTGAAAAACATGCCAAGTTATGGTATACTGTAATTATCTTAATTAAGATAAGCAGATTAGTTTTCGTCCCAACGTTTTCTGATCTGTTTTTTATTTTGTTAATGAACATTTGTTCTGATATGACTTTACCATATTTTTTTTCAACGCTCAACAATATGTTAAATCTTTGGCGAATTTCACAAAAAAGCCAGTACAAATTTCTCCGCACTGGCTCTCTCATTCAAATAAACTACAATTTTTATAACGATTCTAACCCCGTTTTCCAAGAGTTCTTTCCAACAATTCCATCAGCCGTCAGTCCATGGTTCTTCTGCCATGTCTTTGTCATGCTTTCCGTGCCGCTGCCGAAATTGCCATCCGCCGTCGTACCGATGATGATCTGCCATACCTTAACCGCATTGCCCTTGCTGCCTTTTTTAATTGTATTCATGTTGTAATCCTCCGTTTCTTTCACTGTGGTAGTGGTTGCACCGGTGCAACTCTCTACTTTCTTATTATAGAGAGCTGCTTCGGCTTTTCTTCTCCGCTGTAATCCCGGTAATGTTTTACCAGCAGCCCTACAGTACCGCTGCATTGCAGACGGTATCTGATTCATTGTTCTGCCCGTACACAGTTTTTTCACATTGCCCTGTCCCAAGTTGAAAGCAAAGCTGACCAGTGCATCAAACTGGTTCTGGTTAAGTTTGTCCGTAAATGGGACATAAGACGGGTTGTTGATATACTTTTCAAACTTTGCCACGTCCTGTTTTAAATACTCGTCCGCCTGTGCCTGTGAGATCTTCATCCCTTTGTATACACCGGCAGTATGCCCATATCCAATCGTCCATACACCGGCAGAGCACTGATAAGCTGCCAACCGGCAGCCTTCAAACTGTTTGATAAGTGCAAGACCAGCCTGTCCGGTTTTTCTATTTGCCATAATTATTCCTCGCTTTCCTTAATCTCTGTTTTGGTGTCAAGCAATTTTTGTGTCACATCGAGTCCGGCAATCAAAAACGCCGGTACCCTTACATTCATTTCAACCAGATTTTCCAAAATGCTGCGGACCTCATTAATCAAATATGTTGCCAGCGTGAACCATCCAAAGAGCTGCACAAACGAAAGATTAATACCGATGATCTCCCCCATATGTACAAAACTCATCGAAACAAAAAATGCCATACCAATTACAATCCAGTACCACACTTTTTTTAATATTCCTTTTGCACCGATCGCACTGGACTCGTTCTTTTTGTAGAACTTCGCCTTGCAGTATCCGGTAATGTAATCAACCGCATTTAATACCAGAAATCCAAAAAACAGGAACCAGTACTTCCCGAACAGTGCCACCCCTATTGTGGCAATTACTCCATAAATCATGTTTACTTTGTCAAATTCTTTCATTATTCTTTTCCTCTCTTTCTGCCCGTAGGCTTGTTATTTAAAAGAGCCGGCTACACAACACATGGTCATGTAATCGGCTCTTAGACTTTTGATTTTATTATATTTCTGCAGTTATTTTCTTTTGTGCCAAGTTGTCCTCATTTTTTTTGTAAAACAGCGGTTTAACGAAAAAAGTCCAAATTCAAAATAGTTCTAATCAAATGATATTGTTTCATGGTGCTGTTAACCAAACAATGCTTCAAATATTTGTAGATTCAAGTAACAACCTCATAGCATCTTATAGAAGTGCAAACATGGGTGACGATAAATGGCATAATATCAAAATTGGCACATTTTCATAGTTATTTTAAACGGGTTATTGAAATATAAGATTCACTTACGTTTAAGGTAGCACCACTATTCTGATTTGCATACAGTCCAATTTTGTCTCCACTATGTAAGCTAAGTGCATTTATAGTCTGACATTGCAGACACGTTTGTACTGGCGATGGTAGAGCAATCGTATTTGCGTTTCCACGAGTTGCGAGCATATTTGTTTTTTTGTCAGTTACTTTTATTGATACATCACGATAACCAACACTGGCGGCAACAAATGTACATTGAGAACGGATAAGATATAGCCCATCATCCTTAACCTCTAATTGATTGACTAATGTCTGCGTGTTATTTGGAACGGCTACCTGGGTTCCGTAAATACTTGATGTCTGAGCCTGCATTACATTATTTATATGGTTCGTTAAACCGCTGTTTAACGCCATAAGCTGTTGCGCTATAGTTTTTAGCGAACCACTTATTCCTTCCAAATAATTGACTGTTTGCCAACCACTACTTTCCTCTACTATGAGCTGATCGTCTTCTGTACCAACGACTGCTAATTCCTGTGAAAGTGGAATACTTACTTTTTTCATCATTTCATCAATAGCTTCTATTGCATACGCTCCAATGTCCACAGGCGTAAGATTAACATTTCCACGTCGGTAAGATGTTTCTTTCGCTCCTTTGATTCCAGTTACAGGTGTCCCCGCCAGCACATCCCACTTGCCATCTGACGTCTTATAGATGTTTGCGCCGGCCGGAACTGTATTCCCGGCTCCCTCTTTAAAATCATCCGTGGTTGTAAATTCGTCTGAAATATTGAACATCCACCCTGTGCTAACATCTGCAAGTGCCGGAAGATCTGCAAATGCAACTGTTCCGTGTGGCTGCAATCCACCTTTAAGTCCTTCTGATATGTCTTTTGCCTGCTGATAGTAATACTTGGCATTGTCAGAATCCTCGCCCTCTCTGCTTCCTGTACCACCAACAGCATAACTCTGTGCCTTGGTTGCACTTTCTGCTGTCTGTTGCTGGCTTGCCTCTGCTTTCTCTGCTGAAGATTCTGCTTTTTTTACATATTCCAGCATCTTTGGCAAATATGTATTAACTGTATCATCTCTAATCTGTACAACCGTATTCCTGTTCTCGCTGGTCTGTTCCGCCAATTTTTCAATTTCGCCAAGAATTGTTTGAAACTCTTCTTTATATTCATTCTTAATTTCAGCCGTGGCTTCCCTGATCTGTTCTTTAAAATCCTCATATGTTCCCATACGTTTAACAACTCCAGCTCGGAAACACATCCATACAATCTGATTCTGTGTGTCGCCATCAATCGCTACTGCCCATTCCCCGGGCAACATCTTTGATGGATCAAAATCAGCTTTATTTCCTCTTCGCATCTGTATTGCCATTTTTATCACTCCCCCCCTTATATAAGGAAATAATCAAAGCGAAATGTAACATCTACTGCCGTATCTGTTTCGTATTTACTTCCACAATTTCTTATTTGCATTAAACCTTTAGTATTAAAAGTGAACATAAAAATTCGACCCCCCGGTCCGTTAGTCGTTGTCTTTACTCTATAATGTTTTGGAAGCAACTCATCAGGTACAGGGTTTTTTACGTCTTCAACCATCGGAATTTCCATATATTTATTTGTATCCAAAGAACTTACATGAGCTGTTCCATATAAAACAACAAACACTCCTGATCTAACAAAACTCCCCTCTATACCAGCTCCTCCAGAACCTATAAAATAGAAATCCGTCTTACTAGTAGTCAGGTTTTGTATTACACCTTTATTAATTGTAATATTCTCGAACACCGTATGTTGTGGAAATCTTGCAGCATATGCCGTTTCTCCCATTTCCATTACAACATCGCCTTTTTTTCCTTTTATATTCTTTTGAATCTGTATGTTTTCTGCAACCTGTATATCATTTGTGGATACATTATCGCTATTAATTTCTTTTGAATTTACTTGTTTAGCGTCCACATAATACGAAGATACTTTTTCCGAATCAATGAATGAGCCTGATCCGTCATCATACCCAACGTTTATACGCGGTGTCCCTTCGATAAGCCTAATACTTATACAGCGTCCACTTTCCGTTTCTAGTCGAATACTTCCGTTTTCGATAGAAACTGTATATTTAATTTCGAGTTCTGTTCCTTCATCTGTATCTTTCGTTTTCCACACACCACTGCTGTGAAACGATCCATTCAGATCAATTCCATCTTTATTTAATATTCCAATGATTTTTCCATCTTTGTCATAAATTCTTATAGAACCGTCTGCATTGTGATCTTTGCCACCTACGATCAGGTTTCCTGTATTGATCCAGTCAGCATTCACACCGATTGCATTTAGAATCGTCACAACCGCATTCCCCTGGGAATCCATGCCGGCATTCCAGGTTTTTCCACCATCTGTACTTACCGCAAAAGCATCTGCTGTCATTTTCCATATAGTCGAACTGTTAGAAATTTCCGGTTTATTGTGCATATAAAAAATAATGGCCCCATCTTCTTGCACTTCCTCGGTTTTATAAAGTCCAAATGACTGTGTCATAAGATCTGTGAGTCTCTTGACTGCAATATCATAATTGGACAAGTTTCTTTTAGTATTTCGATCTGCAGCATCAAGCAACCTTGTTGTCGCGCTGTACTTTGTGTAATTGTTTTCCGTTGGTGTTTCCGCCGTACATTCAATTTTCTGCATTGAACCAACCGAAAACGTGGTATTTGAAATCACACTGAAAAATGTTCTCTGCTTTCTGTCTGTCACACAGGCACAGTCTCCTGCCTCAATGCATGGATCTGACTGGCATGAAATGCTCAATGGTCGAAACCTCTTTCCTGCCATCTTTTTGCCAATATAACTTGCAACAATCTGAACATCTCCCGTCTGAATCAACGGATTTTTCTCGATGGACAATACATAACCATCACCTCCATACATATAGCTTTCTTCTTCGGAATCATCTGTTTTTTCAGATGTTACTTTTATGCCGGTTACAATAATGTCATCCGTGTTAATACTCTGACTTCCCAGTGAATAAAAATGATGATATTCATAAGTATCCCGGAAACTTCCACTGTCATAAAAATCACCCTCACTGTAATCTTTAAAATTACCGCCATCTAGTTTATCCCCAGTAGCATAATCTGCCAGATTTCCACCATCATATCCATTTTGCATCTTTTCCAATGTTTCAAAGTCGTACCATCCAAACGAAAGCTTATCCAGATGATCTATCTTTGCATAACAACACATGATCTGTGCACAATATCCGATCATATCCCGAAATGTCAGATCTTTATCATCCGGACGTTTTTTGATGATATGTCCGCCCCACGGAATTGTTTTTTCATCCACAGCCATCTGACAGTGCACGCATGCATCATTAATGATTTGTGTGATAGTTGCCGGATATTGTAATGTACTTTCTGAATATGGGCGGTCAAAAAAAAGCATACTGTCGTATGCCTCCAGATCAATAGTGCTTTCATTCAGTTTTGCGTTCACACATCGATACTTACCTTTTGGTATAATCTCCACAGTCCCGTCTTCTAACAGCAATCCAACTCGCGCTAAAATATCCAATCCTTCAAAATCAAAGTCACTAAATTTTTCTTCCATGTTGTTGAGTGTTGCCGTATATTTTTTAATAACTGCTGCCCCAATAGAAAATGTGCTCTGTTCACTTACAGCTTCATTGATTTCATACTTCATAAAATCGATCGTTCCGATATCAGGCCTGCTGCCATTTTTAAATATATATTGATCATGTATCGACATGATCCTGCTACCCCTTATCGCTTTTTTATATGCCATGCTTGATGCAATCATACTTTTACCTACCTTTGAACAATATCCACAGAGACGCTTTTATAATAAAAAACTCCATCTCCGACATAACCTCCAACATCCTTGCTGATCGTCCCTCGATAACTTTCTATCGTAACATTGGTTCCATAATCCTGAAATGTGATTGGAAAGAACCCGGCAACAAGGCAGCTCTTTATCAGAGCCGCCTGCTGTGCGGTAAGCCACGACCAATCTATTTTCAGATTTTTCTTTTCTGCAACAATATCCCCCATCATGGTTCCGTCTAATGTTCTTCCTGTATCCGATGACCAGATGATTTCATCACTGACTGACATTTTAACAGGACCCGGAAGATCTGTGTTTCCGCACTTTAATAAAAACATGTCTGCCTCCTATACAATCTCTGCCGTATTGAATCTGCGGTCTATTCCCGTCTGGATCATTTTTTCCGCTTTGGCAAGCTGTTCTCCATTGATGTTAAATCCCATTGAATATAAAGCAGAAACAATTCTCATAACTGCATTATTGATTATCTTCTCTAATTCATCCCGTGTGATTCCACCGGCAACAGATGCGTTTTTAACCGCCTGCATTGCCATTTCTTCTAACTTATCCTCTGGTGCAACGACCTCTCCCTGATGCCTGTTATCTCCGATCATAGCAAGCTGTGGCGTATTTGGCTTCACATAACCGCCTTGCGCCAGTCTTGGCAGGCTTACATTAGACATCTCGCCAATGTGAAAACCGAACGTTTTTCCTCCCAGTCCATCCGGTAACCAGTCTGGTGTCGTAAATGACAGATTATTCAACGCTCTGATAACTGCATTTATACCGGAAACAACACCATTTGCCATTTTCTCGATACCACCAAGGATACTGTTGATAATCCCTTTGATCGTTGACCAAATTCCCTGGAAAATATTTGTAACTGTAGTTTTCATGGCGTTCCACGACTGGCTCCATACTGCTTTTATTGCAGAGAGTACAGCACTAATGGTATTTTTTATCACATTTATTCTGGTAGAGATTAAGGATTTTATAGACCCCCATATTCCGCTGACTTTTTGCTTTATTGCGTTCCATGACTGATTCCATATCGCTTTTATCGCCGAAAGCACTGCATTAATGGTACTTTTTATAAGCATAATACGTGCCGAAATCAATGCCTTCACAGAATCCCATATATCACTGACTTTTTGCTTTATTGCATCCCACGTTGTTGACCAGAACGCCTTGATTGCAGTCACTACAATGGTTATCTTCTGTTTTGCAGCTTCTATCTTTTCTGATATTACTTTTTTAATACTTTCCCATATTTCTTTTGCTTTCGCACTGATTTCATCCCAGTGTTTATAAAGCATAACACCGGCAGCAATCAGTAAGCCAATCGCAATGATAACTAAACCGATCGGACTGGTTAAAAAAGTAAATGCCGCACCTAATGCCGTTGTAACTGCTGTCGCAATAGCACACACTGCATTCCACGCCACCGTAGCTGCGGTCTGTGCAATCTGTGCTGCAGTATCAGCGATCTTTCGTGCTGTATTAATAGCAAACTGAGCTGCCTGTTTTATCAGTTCAGCAGTTCCTTTTGCCAGATTCACCACGAAGTCTTTTGCATACATTGCTGTTAACGCAATCGTCTCAGCTTTATCAGCAATTTTCGCTGCTGTCGTTCCGATCAGAGCATCTTTTATCAGTCTTAGTGCGCCTATAACCCCTCCAGATTGTTCTATAAATGCTAAAAGCTCAGTTACCTTCCATGCCAGAAAGAAAGCACCCACAACTTCCGTGATGGTTCGAATTGTATCTGGATTCTCACTGCACCAATCACTAAATTTTTTCAAAACATCATTAATTGCATCCCATGCATTTAAAAATGTATCTGCCGCCCATTTTGCCAAAGGTTCCAACACTTTATCCCAGAACCACTGAAAGAGTGGCTTTAAGGCGTCGATAACACTATTTAGTATTGTTATTGCAGAACTTAAAGTATCCAAAAATCTTGGAACCACTTCATTCATGGTCCATGTTCCGAGTGGTACTAATACATTCTGCCAAAACCACAGCAACCCCTCACCCACATTGATAGCAAACGGAGTAAGCGCATCCCACAACTTTTTTAATGAATCATTGATTTTATTAAAATCGATCTTCATTAACCCGTCATTCAAAGTATTGATAAACTCAGGTAATCCTTTCCCCAATACCCATTTCCCAACTGGGAGAAGAAAGTGTTCATAAAAATCCTTTAATGCATTCCATGTAAATGTTCCAAGCCTTGCTAATCCGTTGTCCCAAAGATTTTTCAGTGCTGTTGTCGTTGGTTCTATCGCCTTTTTGATTTTCTCAAAATAGCCTGCCATTTTTTCAGCAAATGCACTGGTTGCACTATCCATCTCTGATAATGCGCCTGTTCCAAGATCAGCTCCGGAAATTCCACCGCCTGTTGCCCCGCCTGAACCAGAACTGTTGCCAGAATCTGTGTCAGAATCCGAATTACTGTCTAATTTATTTACCGTATCGAATCCCATCAGCGAACGCATTTCCTTTGCAGCTTTCTTTGCGGCTTTTCCTGCCCCTGTTGTAGAATCTGCAAGGTTGCTTGCCGCGCCTGCAGCACTGTTTAAACTGTCAGTTGCCTGTTTTCCTGTTCCGGTTACCTGTGCACCTGCCGATTTTTTCCCCATAACCAGCTCTGTAAATGCTTTAAACGCATTCGCCAGAGTCATGAGTTTACCAATTACCACATTAATGACTTTAATGACTGGTGTAAAAATATTAATGAGTCCCTGACCAACCGTAGCCATAAAGGACTGCATCTGAAGCTTCATGATACGGACCTGGTTCGCCCACGAATCAGATGTCCTGGCAAAATCCCCGGTTGCTGCTGTCAACTGGTCCTGTACAAATGCATACCGCAGAGATACCTTTTCAAGCTCTGACATTTTAGCAGTCGTCTTGCCATAACCGTTTGCCAGTGCGTAAGCATCCAATGCGTTCTGCGTCATTACGACACCCAGATCTTTTAGCGTCTCTGTCTCACCAGAAAATACTGATTTTAACTTCGTGTATGCTTCATCCTGCGATATGTTATAGAAAGATGCCACATCCCCGGCAAGACCGGTCAGTGTGGTACTCATGTCATAGGCCGCCTGCTCCGTAAACCCGAAAGCCTTCGCCATTGCACCAAAAGTACCTGTGTATTGCTTTGCCATGGTCTCTGATAAACCGAACGATGTCATTGCGCTTTTTGCAAATTTATCCACCTGCGCTGTCATAGATGGAAACGTTACATCAACAACGTTCTGCACCTCTGCCAGATCAGATCCCAGTTCCAAACATTCTTTCCCGAAGTCAATCAGCTTCTTTACAGAAAAAGCAGCGGCAAGGGCAACACCTGCCTTTTTCGCAAGGCTGTTAATTCCTGCCATCTGCCTTTTAAAACTGCCTTCATTTACAACAAGATCAAGTCCGATCTCTCCTACACTTTCGCCCATATTTCTCACCTGCCTTTCTGTTTTATCTTCTCTATTGCTCCACGCCTCCCGCCATCTTGATGAATGCCTGTTTCATCTGCTCTAAAAAGGTGTCTCTGTCATTCACAGGTACCATCCTGGCACGCTTGTTTCTCCACTCACTTCGGATTCGTTTCTGCTCTTTCGAAAAGTGCTTTAATACCTCTTTGTCGTCCTCTGCGCGTATTGATACAATGCGCCCCAGCGGTGTTTCCGGCTGCATACCGGACAGGAGCATGCAGAATTCATTCCACTTCATATCTTTCAATTCTCTTGAAAGACGAATCCCGTATTGTGTCTGGAATGATGCCACAACTAAATCAAAGTCCTCTAACAGGTCATAATACGGGTCACTGCTCCCCCTCGGCTTCATCCTCGCCGATGATAAGTTCCATAGCTGCATGCACCACTGTTGTTAAATCTTTAAATGACAGCTTCATTTTTTCCAACTCTTTTCTTGATCTGTCAGAAAAAATTAATTCGTACATAGACAAAATAGATTTGGGTGATGCATCGCCTTTGTCTCCAAATTCTCCCATGATCTTCAATACGGTTTCTGCATCCGCATTAACCTCTATCTCTTTACCTTTGATTGCAATCTTCGGATTTGTATCAAAATCCAGTTTCTCTGTAATATCAATCACTTTTGCCATTCTATTTTCCTCCTAAAAGAAAGAGCCATGCACCTTAGTGCACAGCCCTGTGGTTATTCTATTTGCTTATTGGTACCGATGATGCCATGGATGTCGGAAGTGTGATTGTAGGCTTTCCATTACTCATAACATCAAATTCCAGTGGTGCAACTGCTGTAGAATCGCCCGCACCGATATTTGTTACATTGATAACTGCCTGCTCAAATGCAACAACCGTTCCATCCGGGAAGTTCCATGCAAAGTAACCTTCTGTGTCGCGTCCGTTCAAAAACGCTTTTCCTGCAATGTAATCATTGCCGGTATCTCCGACATTTCTTTTTGCCGTTACTGAAATCGTAATGCCTTTCGATGTCTGCAAACGTCTTATCCATCCCTCTGTATCAAACGGATTCCATTCTTCTACACCATTGTCAAAAGAAACATCAAAGGTTTCCGCATCTGCAATTCCTGTTGCAGTCTCTTTTGTGGCACCCACGCTGAACTGGTTTTTATAACATGGGTAGACTCCTGTACTTTTCTGATTTCCCATATTTACTTCTTCCTTTCATAATAAAAAAGACATTCGATCACATATTCATAAATACCATCTTCATCCGTATCTACCGGAATCGGCTCGCCGTAAGTGATATTTATAAATTTGATCGTCTGTCCGTTAATCGTTACGTTTTCACAATTCTGCAATGCTTCCTGCAAGACATTTGCCGCCTCTTCACTCTCTGATGGGATCTTATTCCAATGCACCAGAAAAGAAATGGCTTTTGTGCCATAGGATGCTTTTTCCATACCACCCAACGGTATTTTATTCGGTGGTCTGTTCTTTAATGGATAAGTGCCGATTGACTTTTCTTTCTTATCCGGCATCTTACCGCAATAGCAATGATCATCGTCAGTAATCCCCAGTCCTGCAATATAATCCCTGATATCATTCAATGTGATCATAACCCTGCGTTCCTCCTGTACATTTCTTTAAATGTATCCGGAGCAAATTTTTCATATTTGCCACCAGGCATCCAGTCCTCAAACCATTTACCTTTTGCATTCGGGTTTTCATCTGTTCTAAAATGATATTCCGGATGGAAATACACACGCCTTGCATAAGGTGTACTGTGAACCAGTGATACTTTTCCATTTATCGCCTCAGACCTGTCAAGAAACGTGGATTCATTCTGTAATGCTCCCGTACGAAACGGAATTACCTGCGCCTGTTCAACCTCTGTATGCAATTTGTCCGCCGTCTGCACCAAAGAAGTCACTGCTGCCTGCGTAAGCTGTTTGATACGGCTGCTGTTTATCTTTACCTGTGATGCTACTCTCATCATATCAACTCCAATCCTGTGTAATTTACCGTGCCATCCGGGTTCCTTGCTTTTGTTCCCTGCACAATCCTGCGCTCCACACCAAATATTGTAACCATACCGCCGCTGATTACCGGCAGATCCGGTGCAATATTCCCAGGAAACAATGCCGTTCCGGTTACCTCTATCAGCTTTTTTTCGGCAGTCAGAATCGTCTTAGCCTTATCCTGATAATTACATTTCCCATCATAAACAACAGGTGTGAGAGGGCGTCCGTATACGTCTAATCCTTCCGGTTCTATTTCCACATGTATTTCTGTTTTGCAGAATCTTTTATCTATCAGACATGGATATTTCATCTTACCACCGTCCTCTTAAGACCAACTGGCACAAGCCTGTCTGTGACAGCTTATCATAAGTATCTGCCCTTACTGCCACACCGGAGATTGTCCGCAGGTTCCAGGAACTTCCAAATCCCATTGTCACACCATTGATCGAATAATTCTGCAGTACGCTCTGGATCATATCCGCATTTTCATACTCAAAATCTGCCATCTCGCAGCACACTTCCTGTATGATATCCTGCTGAAACCCGGAAAGCATTTCGATTCCCCGGCCTATAATACGGTTATAGGTCAGGGAATCGATATGGCGGCTAGCTGTGCACAGACATTTTTCAATGTCTTCTTCCGGAATCGTGTCACCGCCATACACATCCCTGTAATACGCCGCATCCGCGTAAGGCTGATACATTACGCATCCTCTTCTTTCGTCTTTTTGGCAGATGCAGTACTTTTTGTCTTTTCAGCAGATGTGCCGTTCTTTAAGGCTTCCAGCTCCTGTACTACTTTCTGGTATTCCTCATAAGATACCGTCTTTCCTTTACCATGTGTGATCACATTGCCGTCATCATCTTTGATGTCGTACCCTTCTGCCGCATAGTGGTTTTTCATGCTCTCATCAATGGTGTAAACTTTATTATCTTTTTCTGCTGTCATACTCTTAACCCTCCGCTTCTGCATTGATCGCGATACCACAGGATTTTCTTTCGATCAGGAAAGTATCTGTATAGTATCTGTTCTGGTATACATACTTGTCTGCTGTACGGGAATCACTGCCCGGTGTAAACAGCTTCATATATGCATATTTGTCACGGGAAATGACACAGGACGGATGTATAAGCATCATATTGATCTGTTTTGCTGCTGCCGCCGGTACGTATCCATCTGTAAAATCATATTTTGTTTTGAATCTTGCAGATGGTACGGTCTTAATTACAACATCATCTAAACCATGTACCCGGCGGTCAATAACACCTGCTGCCCCCGCATTGATGGTTCTGGTAATGCCATCCGCATTCTTTAACAGTCTGTTGATTGCAGATGTAACATACAGGATTCTTCCTTCCTGTGGGACAGATTTATCATCCATGACCGCCATCTGCTCATCAAACCAGTCGAGGATATTTGCGGCTGTAAGGACTGTATTGTCAATAACCGCTCCAGCAGTCTTATACGTTTTTGCTTCTGCATATAACTTTGAGAAGCGGTAGCTGTCTTTTTCCGGGATTGCCTGCTCTTCCTCAAAAACATTCTGGATATTTGCCATCTCAACAACAAGATTTGTCTCATCAATATCCATCGGATCAATCGGGATCTCAATATCTCTGTCGTGGGTCAGTTTTTTTGGCTCCCAGTCATTTGCCACGGTTCCGGTGTTAAAACCCATGCTTCCACGGTTATGATCCTTGTAGCCGGAAACGGTTAATCTTGGAATCTTGATGGTCTGCGCATTTAAGAACTTAATCCCCTGATTTGATAATGTCAGATCGTTTGACACCATCTCCCTGCTGTACTTCTGTGCTAACTGCTGTGCAAATAATTCTGCATAATCATATACTGACATACTTTTCTACCTCTTTTCTTATTTTTTGTTGCCAAAAATTGACGCAAGCTGATCGCTCTGTGCGGTCTGCTGTTCTCCACCACTACCGCCGATCTGAAATCCTCTCTGTGACTCCTGTGCCGGTTTTAACTGTGGTACATCTTCCAGTACCTTGTTAATGGCATTCTTTAAGTTCTCGGTGTTTAATTTGCCATCCTGTCCGGTAACATTTGACAGATCAGCCATCTTAAGGACATACGGGATCGTCTTTGCGTTCAAGCCAAGTTCCACAGCTTCTAATACTGCTGCCTTTTCCACCTCTGCCCTCTGTGCAAGTGTCTGCGCCTGTGTCAGCTGTGTCTGCATTGCGCTGACATCCGGTGTACTCTTTGCCTTCTGTTCCTTAAACTGCTGCATTGCCTGTGCTGCTTCATCCTGGGACAATCCCTGCTGCTTAAAATAATTTTTCAGCACGGTATCTTCTGTGACGCTCTGTTTTCCATTCACGATAGAAGCCAGCTTTTCATAATCGAATGTAAACGGCTGTGTCTGCTGTCCTGTCTGATGATCTGCACCTGTGCCTGTTCTGGCTCCGGTGTCTGTGCCTGCATCCCCCGCACCTTCCGCAAAGAACTGCAAGTTAAACGGTAATGTGTTCTGTTTCATAGTGTCTCCTTTCAGTTGTTCGGGTGTCTCCCTGTCCAGTTTTATGTGTGTCTCACTCTGTTGTGTGCTCCGGTGTCTCCGCGTAGTTTTTTTATCGAACACTCTGTTCGGTATGCCTTCGGGCATAAAAATAACAGCCTTGTGGCTGTCTGATTTCTTTCTTTGCTCCGGTTGCACCGGTGCAACTTAAATATAGAAAGCGGCTCCATGGCTGTTCATTGTTTTTAATCTTCGATTCGCTTAATACCATATTCTACCGCACATTGATGTTCTATCTTGCATCCTCTAGCCATATCCCAGCCTTTAACAAAATAAACAACATCTGCCTGTGATAGAAGTTCTATTGATTTTCCTAAGAACCATAGCGGTTTTGCTTCTGCTGGAGCTCCTTCGAAAAACGATTCTATAACCTCTAGTTTCTCACCGAGTAACATCTCTGCATATTCTATAGCTTTCTTCCTCGTTTCTTTGATTTCCTTATCTGTTTTTCCTTTCATTGGCTGACTGATAAATAATTTTTTCATTAGTTTCATCCTCTCTTTCTTAAAATTTGGTATAAAAATACCACCATATCATTTCTGACTGGTGGTACTACTCATAGATGTCTGGTAATTCTGTATTGTTTTCTATTGCGGTCTTTATATCATTTACATAATCACTGTATTCTCCCTGACCGTAATCAATCTCCTGATATCCATCAGGTTCTACCCCAAACATTTTATAATATTGATCATATAAATTTTCTAATTCTTTCGTCATGCTGCCATGCCACATTATTTTATCATCCCTTTCAAAGTACTCATTACTTCTTCATATGTATTAGGGCATACAAATTTTAACATATCTAGGACCTCTTCATTTTGATCATATAAAATTCTACCAAATTGCGCCCATGTCTCTGACTCTACTGCTTTATCCCTTTTCCAATATTCCTTACTATGAATATATCCTAAGTTAATTTTTCCATCAGACATTCCATTTAAAATATCAGATATTCCTCTATACTCCGGTCTTAATTTTATACCGTTTCTTCCATTGGTAAAAGCCTCTTCATATTTTGAATATAACATATTTTTTATATCAGTTCCATAGCCAGATGAAAAATATTGCAGACGTTGATAATCTTTTTGAATGTTTTCTTTCAACATCCCACTTTCCGTAATTCGATATGTGTTATCTATTTCATGAAACAATTCATGTGCAACAGTTCCTTTTTCCACAGATTTTGCGAGATAAACAATTTTTTTATTACGATCAAAATATGATTTTTTATTTTCAGAAGTTTTTATTTTTACTCGCTGTCCCGACTGAAAAAGCAGTGTCCGTACATTAAAATCTGATATATCATCTAAACTGTTATTAAATTCTCTTATTTGTCTTTCTGCGCCACCTGAAATGATATATTTTAATTCATTCGCTGCATTTTTCCAAAACCTTTCTTTCTTTTGGTACTTCTTTTGATTCTCCTCATCCAACGAATACTCAGCCAGTCTCCCAAACCTGTCCGCCTGCCGTTTTGCATACTGCTGTTTCTGCTCTGCTCGATAGCTGTCTGCAATCTCTTTCACTTCCTGCCTGGTAAACTTACTATCCGGCGGTGTGCTGATTCCCTCAAAGTATGTTGTATGGCTGTCCTTGCACCGTGGATGATAAAGTCCCGCTGCGATTGCCGATGACATCAATGGATAAGGACCATCGGAAGATTTTCCACCGCTCCACACATCATCAATCAGTATCTTTCCAACAAAAGGAAGACATTTCGGGCATGGGTTTCCACGCTTATTCATGATAACCGTTGAGATTCCCCATTCCTTTCGCATTTCCCCCTCGCCCTGTAAGTATGCACGCTTACTGGCAGTCCTGATTGCCATGGATGCATAATCAGCTATCGTGTGGCGTGCTCCGTTTGCATATTCAATGCAGTTGATGCCACGGCTTAAGAAATCCTTTGTTGCCATATCTACTGCTTTCTCATAGGTTCCTGCCCCTGTATTGGCGTATACCTGTGCATTGAATATAATCTTGCGGTACTGGTCATTTGCCATACGGAGTACTGCTGTTTCTGCCTTTTTCAGATCATTCTGTGTCGCTTTGATTAAAGCATCCAGTTTCCTGTCATTCAGCTTAAAGAACTCTGCTGTGGTTGCTGTGGATCCGGTTCTCTGTTTCGGCGGCTTGAATCCTTTTTTGATTGCCCTTAAGATCTTTATTTCCTGCTCCATGCCGCCCTGTTCTTTTGCAGCATACAGCAGTGATTCTATCTGACCGTTGATCTCATGGAACTGGTTCTGAAATCTTTTCGCATTTGCTTTCTTATACTGCTCTAAAGATTTTAACTGCAATGCCTGCCACATTTCCCATTCTTTCTTTTCATCCACTTCCTCGATACGGTGTCTTTTCATATTCCGGATCATGGACGCCATCAGTTCATTTTCAACTGCTGCAAATGCGGCACCAATATCATATTCATCGTTGATCTTTGCCATATAATCACCTGCCGTTTGCGTACACCTTAAATCCCTGCTGTTTATACTGTCTTGTCAGTTCCTTTAGTTTTGTTCTGCTGCACAGATCCTTTCGGAGTTCCGCGTAATCGTTCTTTTCTATCGCGTATATCCCCATCTTTACCTGCTGACTGGCTATCTTTAGCAGTCCCTGATACTCCTTTTTGCTCATCCGGTATATCCGGTTCATCACTTTTACTTTCACCTGTTGGATCTCCTTTCATGTCCTCGTCCTCTATGTCAAGGACATCCATATCTATCCCCGGCTCTTCTACATCCTGTATGCCCTGTTCTGCTTTCAGCCTTGCAATCTCTTCCATCTTCCACTGTTCATCTCTGGAATCCCCATACAACTCTTCTACCGATGCCTCAATCGACATGATCTGCCCGGTTCTTGCCTTTGATACTGTTTCTACCTGGCTTTCAAAGGACGGGTTTGCATACTCGCCAAATGGAATATCTGCATCAATGTCCTCAACTGTCTGTTTATTCCACGTTGCATAGGCTTTCAATACTGCATCTACCAACTGCGGAAGAACATTCTGCAATGCATCCACAATCTTATTTCTGGTGTACAGCGTTGCCTTCTCTTTCTCACGCTGTGCCTCTGCGTTATCCAGCTTTTTTACATCAATCCCAAGTGTTGACGGTGAGATCACACCCTGCAGGCAAAGATCTAATGCCGTGGTATAAGTCCCCAGATAACTGTCTGTCGGAATCGTCGGCTGTACCAGATCAATTTTTGCCGCCGCACCCTCTGACATATTCATATCACGCTGGATATACGCATTATCAAATGCATTCGGCTTTAAGACCTCTCCTGTATTGGGGTTCCTCGGAAGTAAACCTTCTGGGATATATTCTTTGCTTCTTGCCTTTCTGAGTGCATCCATCCACTGTGACCAGCACTCATCCAGGTTGTCAAAACTGTCTGCTTTCTTGTCAAAAATAGAGCCGCCACGGTTTTTATACCGGCTGCTCTTAAATACCTTAAATGGCACTGCCATCATAAAATCATCCTGCCATGTGATCACCGGCTTAAGATTTGCGGTATCCGGGATATAATTCAGCGGCAGTTCCTTACCGCCATGCAAGAGTGTACTGCGTATGTACTTTCTTCCATAAGTTTCTTCCAGCGTATATTTCTGACTATTATAAAAATAATCTGTCCGGAATATGATTTCTTTCAGCCGGTTTCTGCTGTATACATATTCCACCTGATCGCCCGGAACAAATTCCAGAATCGGAAACTGTGACAGTTCCGGGTCAAAACTGATCCGGAATGCTCCATCTCCAACCACAAGTGTTTCTGCAACTGCATCCTCTATCAGTTCCTCAAAATGGTTGTCCTTTGCAATATCATCCCAGATGCTCTGATACTTGCCCTGGATTTCTATGCCGTTCATATCTGATACAACAATCGCTGCCAGTGTATCCACAATGATTCCCGGTATGCCGGTGTGATTCTTCTCTATCTCCATGCCAACCGTCGGAACCACCGCCCAGAAACGCGTCCTGTTTCCCTCTCCCGGAAGATTCTTATACAACTGGCTGAGTTCATCTGCGTTTCCACGATACCAGATACGGTTCTTTGCAGCATTTGCATTAAAATCAAGCTGCTCTGTGATCATGATTACATTCTGCTGTGCAGGTTCAATCTGCAAAAAACTCCGGATACCTCTTCTGATGCTGTCTGCCATTTTATCTACCACCTTCATTTCGTTTCACTCCGATCTTTTCACGGTACGGAATCCATCCATACTGTGTGCTGTTAATCATATGGTCATTGCCGTCCTCCGGCGTATTATCTTTATCTTCCTGCCAACTGTATACTTCCATCTCATGTATATAATTAGTGCAGGTTTCGACAATAAAATAGCTTGGCTCTTTCCCATTTTCGTTATAGGAAAGCCAGCCAAGCTGTAAATTGATTCGATCAATGATCTCAACCTTTTTGTATGCATTATTAAACAGGTACAGGCAATCGTTATGCAGTCTTTTGTATTTTGCGAATTCTGTCAGCGTTGCCTGATCTGCGGAATCCACAAATACATTTTTTGCAAACCCCCATTCCTTTCTGTTGCGTTCCAGGAAATCAATATAGTTCTTTACTGTATCCGATGGTGCTATCGGATTTTCTATATTTGCATTGTTATATACCTTTTCATCCAGGACAAACAATCTTCCATAGTTTGTGATTCCCATAAAACTCATTGCGATCGTGTCCGGACTTTCTGTGGAATATGCAGTGTCAAGACCAGCAGTAAACCATTCGAACCATTCTTTCTGATCTGTCCGGTGCCTGTCTTTTATAAACTGTTTTGCATATTCTTTCGTTACAACATGCTTTTTCCTGCTGAAATTACTGAATACAAGACCTGTTGCCCTGCCCCGCAGTCCAAGTATCTTATTCTTCCATAGCTTTGTCCCCTCTGGTACGTTCATTTTGATCTGTTCTATCTTTTCGGGCGGAAGTCCCCAGTTATCTTTAAAATTAAAAAACCAATGCGTCCATCCAGCCTTTTCCGGCTCTGTCAGTAACTCATTGATCTCTTTTGGTGCATCGTCTTTATATCTTTCCAATGGGCGGCAACAATTAATGTACTCTTTATACACCGGCAGGCTCGGATCATCCGGGTTTAATGTTCCCATGATATAATCTGCCCGCATGGCTGCCTCACGGACAAAATCAATATCTGCTGTGTTGATCTCATCAATATACAGACATCCGTACTGACCGCCGAGTGCTTTCTGCCACTTCTTTTTATCCCCATACCCCATTACATACACGATTTTTTCACCCTTACTGGTCCGGTAAAGGATATGTGGTATCTTTTCATCCTTTGTTCCATTGCCGTTATAGGTTGTAAGAATACCAAAATCATCTATAATCCCAAGGTCCTTGTTTATGATGTTCTTCTCTGCTGTTCCGGTATCCTTTGATGCAATGATGTGATATTTTTTCGGTGACTCTGCAACTTTAAGCATAAATTTGAATATGCCGACTGTTGTTTTGCCTGCTGCCGTCACGCCTTCTAACATTTCCACAGGTGCATCATGTTTTATAAAGTCCTGATATTTATCTGATAAAATCAGCCTCTGGCTGCTCATTATCCATCACCACGCATTTGTTTGATCAGGTCATCCAGCTTTGTCTTCTCTGCTTCCAAGGTACCGGATACCTGAACATCCTGTTTGTCTTTCCATTTATCCGGACGGCGGTTCTTTAACCAGAAGATCTGTGCGGTAGTATCTGGAATAACATGTTTCTTTGCTACTTTTCTTTCTGTCATTTCACCATATTCATATTTCTCAGATACTTCCTCGTACTCATATCCCAGTGCACGCTTAAGCAAAGCATTCTCCACTTGAAGATCAATAACTTCTTTCCCTCTTTTTAAGGTGTCCGAAATGTCCGAATGATCATTTTTCCATTTGTTTAATGTACTGCGTGAAATTCCCATATTGCGGGCTATCTGATCATCTGTGAGGCCGTCTCTCGCCCATCCTTCCAGTTTCAGTAAACCTTCCGGTGTCAGCCAGTATTCGTATTTTCCTTTTGCCATTCGGATCACTTCCTTCCTGATTCTTCTTTTCCCTACACTCTTTCATCACATGTGCAATCGCCTGTTCGGCTGTCGGATCACTGTATCTTTCTTTATTCATTCTAATCTCCCCATTCATACGGAGGTTGCGGCTCCCCTGGGTTTCATGGAGCCGCTTAATGTTGTGAGCACGAAAAAGAGAGACTGCTGCCGCAATCTCCCTTTGAACCTTTCGGTTAGTATAACAATATCATATTTTGAGTGTGCACTTCTATGCACTCTTTTAAATTATAAAATGTTTCAGTGCATCATTATGTATGTAATGGGTGCGTCTCCATGATAATCCCATCTTCACACAGATATCCTCCCACTTCATCAACCGGATATAACGGTACATCAATACATCCTTTTCATCTTCATTATCCATCCGCTCTATCTTGTCCGTGATCTCCTGGCACAGCTTGATTCTGTGATATCTGGCTTTCATGTACCGTCTTTCCTCTTCGTCCAGTAGTGCAGCATAAGCAGATAGATCTGTATTGTTATGTGCGTGTGGCATGCCGTCATTGCCTACAGATGGCATAATCTTGCTTAAACGCATTTCTGTGATCTTTTCCTCGCTGCGTTTCATCTGACGCACTGCTTTTTCATATTGTTTCAGGTATTCCTTTTTTAATTCATTTTCTTTCTCCACTCTCCATCCTCCATGTTCAATTATTACTCTATAGTAATTTTAGCATGGAAATTTAGTGGATTTGTACCAATTTTCAACGCTATATACTTCCATGTACTTTTAAATAATTACCGCACCATCCGCATCTGTCCGCCCGCTCCTCTTCTGCTCTATGAATTTCTGCACAATCCGACGTTTCCGGTAAAAGCAATTTTTACTGATCGGGAGAATGCCATAATGAGCTTCTAACATGTCATAACTGGTACCAACAACGATTGATTCTGTCAGTTTATCGGCTATGATGCTATCTACACTCATACAGATCTCGTACACTTCTTTCTCATTCACACACATTCCCCCTCTGCTTGTTTTATTTTTCTCCCTGCCTGTTCTTCATTGTTTATTAGTATCCGTATATCCCAGCTTCTCTAATCTTGCCATAAATGTTAAAGTAACCTGCACTGGCCAAA
>ERZ791819.100-NODE-100-length-76670-cov-9.156901_pt1 | contig 76670 bp, 89 predicted proteins | sample MGYA00510301_ERZ791819 | MGnify/ENA primary metagenome ERZ791819 (study PRJEB30046, sample SAMN00791999) | human gut metagenome | study: EMG produced TPA metagenomics assembly of the A metagenome-wide association study of gut microbiota in type 2...
AGATGATAATATTCTTCGTGGCATGGAGTTATTTTCATCTGCATACAGACTTTTGTCGTTATTACCGATTGCAAAAAAGGTTACGCAGAAGATTCTGATATTTGAAAAAGACGATCAAAGCATGTGAAAGAGTCTTTATACGTGAATGTAAAGAGGCGGTGCAGATATGAAGGTTGAAGCAGCGAAAGAAGTGCCAATGGTAAGGACAGATAAAGCCAGATAGTAATTGGGGCGTGGGAGTAATCCTGCGTCCTTTTTGTGTTTTAATGCATCTTGGTTCATATATTATGCATCTTAGTAATGCTCATATAGACATTGAAGCAACAAAGCTTATAGTTAAACATCAGGATATATTTAGAGATTACGAGGTAGTAAAGGGCGGAATGGATGATGTATTTCTTGCGGTAACAGGCAAGGTACTGGGAGGTGAAAACGAATGAAGGCAGTTATTTCTCTTATGAACAGGAACAGGAAATTATTTTTTAGAGATAAAGGAATGTTTTTTTCTGCACTTATCACACCATTTATTTTGATTGTATTGTATGCAACATTTTTAGCAAAGGTTTATAAGGACTCTTTTACATCAGCATTTCCGGAAGGATTTACGATTGCGGAAAAGTTGATTGATGGGACAGTTGCATCCCAGCTAGTTGCCGCTCTCTTAGCAGTAAGCTGTGTAACAGTTACATTCTGCGTGAATCTTACAATGGTTCAGGACAAGGTGAATGGTATAAGGAAGGACTTAAATGTTTCACCGATAAGTCGCTCAAAGATATATCTTGGATATTTCCTTGCAACAGTGCTGAATTCATTGCTTGTAAATGGGCTGGCACTTGTGATCGGACTTCTTTACATAGGAAAAATGGGCTGGTATTTAAGCTTTGTGGATGTGCTTTGGATTATTATTGATGAGATTCTTCTGGTGCTATTTGGAAGTACACTTTCAAGTATTATAAGTTATCCGCTTACTACGCAGGGGCAGATGTCAGCAGTAGGAACGATTGTCAGCGCAGGCTATGGCTTTATCTGTGGAGCATATATGCCAATCTCTAATTTTGGCTCTGGATTGCAGAAAGCATTGTCATATCTTCCGGGGACTTATGGAACTTCACTTATTAAGAATCATATGCTTCGTGGCATATTTGAGGAGATGGAGAGTGAGAAGCTTCCAGAGGAGCTGATAACGGCAATAAGGGAAACGTTAGACTGTAATCCGCAGTTTCATGGAAATGTAGTTAATACAACACAGATGATATTAATTATGGCGGGCAGTATCGTGGTATTGGGAGCAATTTTTCTTCTTATGACTTGTCTGCCGGAAAAAGAAAACAGGTAAAGGAGCCTAGTCATTGAAGTGGTGGTCAAATGAGGTCTTCCGTTAATCGGTCAACGGGTGTATACTCGCATTAACCCAATTGGTCAACGGAGGTGGCTTATGAATTATAAATTTTATGCTTTGCCTGTAGAAAAACAATCTCAAATATTGAATGCAGCATATAAAGTATTTGCAATGAATCAATATAAAAAGGCACCAACCTCAGAAATTGCAGCAGAAGCCGGAATTTCCAAGTCACTTTTGTTTCATTATTTTCATAACAAGCAGGAGCTGTATATTTTTTTATGGAATCATGCAGCGGATTTAACAAAAAAGTACATGTGTAAATATAAGGTATATGAAACAGATGATTTTTTTGAAATGATGCGTCGAGGTCTGATGGCTAAGTGTGCAGTGATGAGAAAATACACATTTTTGTCCTTATTTTCCATAAATTCATACTTTGAAACAGAGCCGGATATTCAATCAACTATCCAACCGTATGTACAGGATGTTACCCAAACGACATTGGAAATGCTTTTGTCAATTTTGAATCTCGATTTCATCCGTAAGGATATAGAATTTGTTCGTATATATAAAGAAATTCTATATGCTTCAGAAGGGATGCTGAAGCATTGGTACAGAACAGGAAATTATGATGTAACTGTTTTTGAGCAGGAATATCTGGAAATGATAAATCATTGGGAAATGGTTTATGGAAAGGGGACGGAAAATGATAGAAAACAGTTATAAGACATCCTGTGGCTGCATCCGTTATTTTGTAAATATAATAGACAAGCAGAAAATTACGTTAGTATTTTTACCGGGACTTACAGCAGATCACAGGCTTTTTGAGAAGCAGATAGAATATTTTGAGAATAAACAGAATGTGTTTGTATGGGATGCACCATCACATGCATTATCCAGACCATTTACGAATAATTACAGTCTGGCTGACATGGCAGAATGGCTTTATGAAATCTTAGCAAAAGAAGAAATTTATCATCCGATCATTATTGGTCAGTCTATGGGTGGATATCTGGCTCAAATGCATATGGAATTATATCCGGATAAGATAAAGGGGTTTATTTCTATTGATTCTGCACCGCTTCAAAAGTCTTATATGACTGCAATGGAAATATGGCTTCTTGAAAGAGCAGAGCCATTATATAAAATATATCCATGGAAAGCGCTTCTTAGGGCAGGGGCAAGAGGGTGCGCTGAGACAGATTATGGTCAGAATCTTATGCGGAAAATGATGATGTCCTATGATGCAGACCCTAAAGAATACGCAAGGCTTGCCGGCTTCGGGTACAGAATGCTTGCTGAAGCAATCAAAGCAGATCTGCCATATCGTATCAGTTGTCCGGCGTTACTTATCTGTGGAGAAAAGGATAAAGCGGGCTCAGCAAAAAGCTATAATAAGAAATGGCATCAGAGAGAAGGGTTACCGCTTAAATGGATAAAAAATGCCGGTCATAATTCCAATACCGACCAGCCGGATGAAGTAAACAGGCTTATAGAAAAATTTATCAGCGAGGTAGATTAGGAAGGAAATTCACAGATTGCACTATTTTGTATTCTTTAAAAAAGTGTTTATCAAATCAAAATCTGTGATTTTCTGTTTCTAAAAATTAGAGGGGTAGAATGTATATGATGTTGGGGTCAAAACAAAAATTATACAAAATTCCGTAATGGAGTGGAAACTGTTCCGTCAAATATTCGAAAGAATTACCATTTGGAAAAGATGCCCCGTGGAAAACAGCGTGGCAAGTTCTCTTTCGGTTCCAAAATAGCCGCATTGAATTTCCGGAAACTCTTCAATTATGTGAAGGGCTTAGGACATTACACTCAAAATCCGGTACTTGCATAAAACAAGGCAGGAAAGCCCCGGCATATATCTTCTAAAATCCGGCGACATACTACAAATTATGAATTTTTCAAGGTACTATAGAAATAGGGGCAAAGTTATTTATGGTTTTGCCCCCAACATCATGATATTTTAAAATTGTAATAAAAAAAGTTACAATTTTAAAAGACGAATTGAAACAGATAATCAAGGGAGAAGGTGAGATATTGGCTGATTTACCCATCGACAAGAAATACTACAACAAGCTTGACATAGATGGATTTTCTAAAATGATGAATTCTCCAACGTGCAGCTATAAGTTTTATTGGCTCGAAGCAATCGTGCAGCTGATATCTGCTAATAAAAAAGAAGCTGCCTACGATGAAATCATCAACAAAATGATATCAAATGCCTGGTATCCGGTTCTTGAGTATCACATCCACTTAAGTGGAATCTATGGGGAAGGAATTATTAAGGATAATCTTGAAAAAGCCGTATTAAGATTACAGAAATTAAGTGGACTTACAAACAATGCAAGTGACGTAGAAATCATAAATAAATTGCTGGAGTTTTCGGAGGATAAAGAACTTGGCACTTACAAAAAAGACCTCACGAAAAATGTTCCTTACAAGGCTTTGTCTGGATTTGCAAATCGTGGAGTCGAGAAGATTAATCTGGAAAGCAGTGCCGGAAGAATGATGGAATATTATAACAAACTAAGTCAGACCGAAATCTTATTGCCCTATACATTTAATGATGGTAAAAGTCTGAAAAGAGTGATTACCTTTCAAGATGACTGGTTTCAAATGATTCGGGACAATACCGTAAACATTCTCGGTTGGATTCAGTTGGAAAAGGTTAGGTGGCTGCAGAATAATAATCCGGAAGTTCCGGGATTGGTATATAAACTTACCTCCGCAGATGAAAAAATACGCAAGTTGGAAAATGCAAGAAAGCTTTGGGACGCGGTGATGGAAATTACGCCAATTATAGATGTATTTAAGGGTGAACCAATCAATACACAAGAATATGATCTGGATCATTTTATTCCACACTCATTTGTGATGAATGATGAACTCTGGAATCTTATGCCGATGGATTCCATTTGGAATTCCAGGAAAAATAACAAGCTCCCAAAATGGGATTTGTTTTTTTCTAAGTTTGCAGATAATCAGTTTATTTTATATGAAAAGATGCATGAAAAGCCTGGAATTCACAAGTTATATGAAGCCTGTTACAGAGACAATTTACATTCCATTTGGGCAAATCAGGAACTTTATCGAAAAGGAAATTCAAGAGAGGAGTTCTGTAAGATATTGGATAAAAATATGCATCCCGTATACGATTCGGCAAGAAGGCAAGGTTACCAAATTTGGAATCTTGCATGAAATATATTGGATTGGCTACCTTTATAGATATTTTGCATTTATTTACGAATTAAGTTCCGTTCAGGTATACAAAATCGTAAAGCCGAAAGAGTTAAGAGGTTTATTTTTGCCTTATGCGTGGAAACTGTCATCAGGAGAACTGACACTGTTAAAGGGAGATGTGCGTTTCCATGATGTCGTGTTCGGCTATGTGCCGGAGAAAACGGTGCTGAACGGAATATCATTGTTTGCAAAACCGGGACAGAAGATCGCTTTTGTCGGATCAACGGGTGCCGGAAAGACAACGATCGTAAACCTCATCAACCGGTTTTATGATATTCAGGCGGGACAGATCACATATGATGGGATCGACGTCAAAGATATTCGAAAAGATGACCTGCGGCGTTCCCTTGCCATGGTCATACAGGATACACATTTGTTTACCGGGACGATCGCAGACAATATCCGTTACGGGAAACTGGATGCGACGGATGAGGAGATCCGGGAGGCGGCGAAGATCGCCAATGCGGATTCCTTTATCAGCCGTCTGCCGCAGGGGTATGACACGATGCTTTACGGAGATGGGAGCAACTTATCTCAGGGACAGCAGCAGCTCATCGCGATCGCAAGAGCGGCGATCGCAAAACCTCCGGTACTGATCTTAGACGAGGCGACAAGTTCGATCGACACAAGGACGGAGCGTTTGATCAAAAAAGGCATGGATGCCATTATGGAGGGAAGAACCGTATTTGTCATTGCACACAGGCTCTCAACCGTAAGAAATTCCAATGCGATCATGGTACTTGAAAAAGGTGAGATCATTGAGCGCGGCAGTCATGACGAGCTTTTAGAGCAGAAAGGCAGATATTATCAGTTGTATACAGGACAGTTTGAATTGGAGTGATGCTAGGGTGAAAAATGAGATTTTTGATGTTGAAATGTTAAGAAGACGGTTTATCCGGCCGTATTTTATAGAGCTTGAACTTACGGTGGGACAGGGACAGCCGCACATTTTAAAGGAACTGAGGGAGCACGGTGCAATGAACCAGAAAGAATTGTCTGATGCCTGCCTGATCGAAGTTACGACGATGTCGCGGACGATCGACCGGTTAGAAAAGATGGGACTTGTAAAGCGGGAGAGCAATCCCGCCTGCCGCCGTTCATGGACGATTGCACTCACGGAAGAAGGATGTGAGATGGCGGATAAAGTTATTGAGATATTTGAGATGACAGATGGTATAATGAAAAGCGGAATGAGTGAGAGTGAGCTGGAAACATTGTCTGCCGGGCTTGAAAAAGTAAAGGAAAATCTGTGGACGGCAATCAAGGATAATGAAGAAAATATGAGGTAAACAAAATACGAACTGAAATCAAATATGGAATGAAATCAAGTGTAATAGTAAACACAGCATTTGAAGAAAAGGAGAGAAATGCAATGGGCTATTTAATTTCAGAGACAACAAAAGAAGAGCGGGAGAAGATCGTGGCGGAATCATTAGGAAATATTGATGCAGCCTGTGATGGCTGCATGTCCGGACTCGTGGAAATGTATCAGGATTACATCGACGGGAAATTGGACATAGCGGGTACTATGCCTTGAAAAATCTTATGGAATCGCTTAAGATATCATTAATTAGGCGGTGAATCCTAATAATGATTTTTGAAATGCCTCAACAGATGGCATTTCCCAGGCATCAAGATGTTGTAGCATCATGATGCCATAGAGGCGGCAGTACCACATCTTAGTCGATCGGTGCCTGCCGTATTCTAATTTATAGTCTTCTTTCTCACGCTTATTAGAGCGTTCCACGGAAGTTCTTCGATTGTATTCCTTTTCCCATGCTTTTGAGTCTCTTGGCGGTATGTTAAACAGCCTTGGATTATCCTCAGTAAAGATGTGCACGGTTCTGCCGTATTTTGCTGGCGAACAGGGATGTTCACAGAAACAGCCACGTTTCCGGTTAGCCTTTGGACACCGGTATTTCGCCCGGTGTTTAGCAGCTTCATAACCATCTTTATGCATGCGTAAGCCCAACTTACAGACAGGAACGCCATCATCGTCGATTGTGAAATCATTCTTATAAGTGAAGTGTCCGGTATGACCGGGGTTCAAGTCGATAAAAGGCGTGATCTTTTCCCGACAACAGTATTCATAGACAGCATAAGCATCATGGGCGGAATCCAGAAGGAGTTTTTCAATCCGGAATTCAGGAAGATATGCTTTCATCGTGAAAAAGGAATGTAGAAACGAAAGCATGTCATGCCGGGAAGCCCGTTCCAAAAGCGGAAATATGGGAAGGTCGCTGTGAGAATCGGATGCCACGTACATGTAGAGATGGTAGCCGAAAAAATAGCATTGGATAGGAGGATATCTTAAGTATCTTCCATTTTAGAGTTATTTTGTTAAAAAGTGTCAAAAGAGTGATATTGACGAGTCAGTTCAGTTATAGAGATGATGAAAGAAAATGATTAATATAAAGATACACCAGAAGAGAGGTGGATTTATATTAACCTGTCACAGAGAGGAGAAAATGTATGAAAAAAAGAATATTAGCAGCTATGCTTACTATGTCTATGGTCATGTCCATGACAGCATGCGGAAATTCAGAAGCGGGAGGATCAAAAGATTCTGCTAAAAATAGCGGTAATGGGGATGAACCATATACAGTTACCATGGTCCTGAATGGAAGCACACAGCCGGATGAAGAAAGGATCGAACAAAAAATCAATGAAATTCTCGAACCGGAACTCAACGCGGATCTTGATATTGTTGTGCTGCCGTGGGCAAGTGCAAGCCAGCAGTTACAGCTTATGTTATCAGGGGATGAAAAAATTGATGTCTTTTATACCCAGGCAACCAATGCAGTGCAGTATATGAATGCTGGACAGATTGTAGATATGTCTGAACTGATCGATAAATATGGAACAAACATCAAACAGATTTATGGAGAGGATATAGCTAAGATCAACCAGATTGATGGCTTCGTATATGGCGTACCAAATCAGATTGAACGAGGAAGCATTCCTGCCGTATTTATGAGAAAAGATCTGGTGGAAAAGTATAATATTGATACAGCACAGATTAAAGAACCAAAAGATCTGGAAAGTGTTTTTGAGACAGTAAAAGCGGGAGAACCGGATATGACAATGTTATATTCGAGCAGTGAGAATGATGCACCGGCTACAAGATTATTCCGTGGAGATACTCTGTCAGATAACAATTATCTTGGTGTACTCATGGATCAGACGAACAGCACAAAATTAGAAAACTTCTTTGCGACAGACTGGTTTAAAGATACAACTACCATGCTGCATAACTGGTATCAGAAGGGATATATCAGCCAGGATGCAGGAACTAACACAGAGAACTGGAGAACAGTATGCAAGGCTGGAAATTTATTTTCACTGTTTTTTTCTTATCATCCTGGAACACCGGTAGAATTTGAAAGCTCCACCGGCTATGATTTTGAGATCGTGCCATTTTATAATGAACCGATCATAAATAGCTCATCCTATAATGGTGTTACATTCTCAATTGCCCAGAATTCAGAAAATCCGGAGAAAACAATGGAAGTACTGGATTATATCTACGGAAGTTCAGAGATCATGAATCTTTTAAACTGGGGTGAACAGGATAAAGACTATGTGATAGAAGATGCTGATAATGGTATTATCAATTTCCCGGAAGGAATCACTTCTGATAATGCAGGCTATAACTTAAATCTTGGATGGGAATTACCAAATCAGTTTATCGCTTATAAATGGACTGGTTCCGATCCGAAATTATGGGAAAAAATGGAAGAATTTAACGGTTCTGCAAAGAGTTCCAAAGCAGTGGGATTTTTATTTGACAGCAGCAATTATTCAAGTGAGATCGCAGCTCTTTCCAATATTGTAAAACAATACAGTGGAGCACTTTACAGCGGTTCCGGAGATCCAGATGAACTTATTCCGGAATTGTTAGAAGCATTAGATGATGCGGGAATCAATGAAGTAATCCAGGCAAAACAGGAACAGTTAGATGCTTTTCTTGCAGCAAAATAATCAGGTTCAGAAGGAAAGTCCCACAGATACAACGTGGGACTTTTTCATAAAAGGAGAAACTTATGAAGAAGAAAAAGAACAAAGTTAAGGAATATCTGCCGCTCTATCTGATGATGCTTCCGGGATTATTATATCTGCTGATCAATAATTATCTTCCGATGACAGGTATTATACTTGCTTTCAAAAAGTTGAATTTTTCAAAAGGAATTTTGGCAAGCCCGTGGGCAGGACTGGATAATTTTAAATTTTTGTTCTCGTCAAAAGATGCTTGGATTATTACAAGAAATACATTGCTATATAATATAGCGTTTATTCTTGTCAATATGGTCGTTGGAATTGCAATCGCAATTTTAATCTGTGAAGTTAAGAACACAAAAATGAAAAAAATATACCAGAGTGCTATATTATTGCCATTTTTGATGTCGATGGTCATTTTAAGCTATATTGTGTATGCACTTTTAAGTGCCGAAAATGGTCTTGTAAACAATACGATCCTGCCATTACTGCATATAGATCCGATCCAGTGGTATCAGAAACCAAAATACTGGCCGGCGATCCTTATCATTGCAAATTGCTGGAAAGGGGTAGGATATGGATGCTTGATTTATATTGCATCTCTGATCGGTATTGATCCGACTTATTATGAGGCAGCAAGACTCGATGGAGCCACAAAGTGGCAGGAAATCACAAAAATCACCTTGCCATGCCTGGTACCGACAATCATTACGCTGTTATTATTGAGTATTGGAAGAATCTTCTATTCTGATTTTGGATTATTTTATCAGGTTCCGATGAACTCCGGTGTGTTGTTCCCAACAACAAACGTAATTGATACGTATGTATATCGTGCATTGATCGAACAGGGAAATATCAGTATGTCATCCGCAGCGGGTGTATACCAGTCATTAGTAGGTTTTGTCATTGTCATGTTAAGTAACTGGATCGTTAGACGTGTAGATAAAGACAGAGCATTGTTTTAGGAGGAGAGTCCATTATGACAAATTCAAAAAAAACAAAGAGATACCAGTTTTGGATCAATCTGATACTGATAGTGATGACATTGACTATTATTTTACCATTTTTGCTGGTATTTATTTCATCCATCACGGATGAAACAGTGTTGATCCGGAATGGATATTCCTTTTTCCCGGAAAAAATAAGCTTTTATGCATATCAGTATATTATCAGACAGGGAGAGAAAATACTCCGTGCGTATGGCGTTACAATTATTATTACAGTAGTAGGTACCTTTTTTAATCTGATGTTTTCAGCATTACTGGCATATCCGCTGTCTGTGAAGACCTTGCCTTATAGAAGGCAGATTACTTTTTTTGTATTTTTTACAATGTTATTTAATGGCGGTTTAGTACCTACATATCTGATGTATGTAAATTATTTTCATATAAAAAATACAATATGGGCACTGATAATTCCTAATTTGCTGTTAAGTGCGAACAATGTGCTGATGATACGGAGCTATTTTATGACAAGTATTCCGGAAGCATTGTATGAAGCGGCAAAAATTGATGGCGCAGGACATACAAAAATCTTTTTTCAGATTACGTTTCCACTTGGCAAACCTATCCTGGTAACCATGGGATTATTTTCAGCACTGGCATATTGGAATGACTGGACAAATGGTTTATACTATTTATCAGGAAATCAGGGACAGAAATTATATAGTATCCAGAATCTTTTGAATCAGATGATCACTGATATCCAGTATCTTGCAAGCGGTAAGGTTGCCGGAAATATAGGGGCAGAAGTTGCAAAACTTCCGACAACATCCATAAGGATGGCAATTGCTTTTATAGCAATGCTTCCATTATTTATCATTTATCCGTTTTTACAGAAATATTTCGCAGAGGGTATTACGCTAGGGGCAGTAAAAGGTTAAGGGAACATCATAGCGTTTGGGAAGAAGATGAATCTAAAAAGACGAAAAAAGAAATCTTTAGCACAACAGAGTAAGCAAATACTAATTTTAATGACAGTCATTCTGGTAATTATTCTGGGAGGATGCACTTATGTTTTAAACAAAACAAGTGGGCAGATTTACGAACAGATGAGCCAGATGGCACAGTTGTATGCACAGGAGCTTGACAATCGTTTTTTGAGGATCAGCCGGAATCTTTTTTCTACGATCATGGATACTAACGAGACAAATTCCACATTCTGGGGAAATGTAAATCTGATGAAAAATGGGGATTATTCGGAGTATGCGATCGGAAAACTCAGAGAAGAATATTTTTCTTCAGCATGGGAATATGGAACGGAATACAGGATTTTTTTATACACAAACGATACGGATAAATTATATCAGCTTTCCCTGTCTTCTGATGGAAATTACACAATGTCACCCGAGATTGCAGCGTCTATCCGTGAGCAGATAGACAAATTAGATGAAAAGGCATATGCAGTGAAGCGGAAGTGGGATGTTTTGGAGTGTGATGATGAGGTATATATCTGCAAAATTGCACAAAAAAATGGAATTGCCTTAGGATGCATTGTAAATGTAAAAAGTATCTTAGAACCATTCTCAAAGCTTTCGTTGGGAAAGCATGGATATGTAAGCCTTGTCGATCAGGATGAGGTCTGTATAGGTATGTTAGACCAGAGTGGAATCATATCAGAGCCGCAAAGTATGAATACCAAAAATACTTATACGATCCATCAGGGATTATCCAGAGCACCCTTTGAGATCAGGATCGGGATCTCTTTAGGAGGTGTCTTAAGCCTGATGGCAGGAAGTCTGCTCGGAATGACAGTATTGATCTTTATGATTCTTATTATGAGTGGGATTTTACTTTTTCATGTGTATTCCAATATTATGAAACCGCTTAAAGTGTTCACACAAAACCTTCAGCAATATGATGAGGGTGGATATATGCTGAATATGACGGAAGGAAATCTGCTTGAATTAGAGCAGATTGATGGAAAATTCCGTACAATGATCCATCAGATCCGTAAATTGAAGATTACACTGTATGAACGGGAATTAGAGAAACAGAAAATCGAGATGGATTATCTGAAAATGCAGATCCGGCCACATTTTTATTTGAATTGCCTGAATTTTATTTACAGCATGATCGACTTTGGCGATTATGAACACGCAAGGGCAATGACAAAAATCACTTCGGATTATCTTTCGTATATTTTTCGGAATACAACGGACAGAGTTTTGGTTTTAGCGGAATCAAAGCATTGTGAAGATTATTTAAAAATCCTGCTGCTGCGGTATCCGGATAAGTTTACCTATTATTTTGAAGTCCATGATGAAGTGGCAGATGCGGAGATATTTCCATTCTTAATACAGGTTTATGTTGAAAATGCTGCAAAACAGGCATTGATGGCAGATGAAAAAATGCTGATCTCAGTTACGGTATATCCTGAGGACAGGGACGATGAAAAATACGTTAATATTTTTATATCGGATACGGGAAAAGGATTTCCAGACGAAATATTATGTAAACTGCAAAACGGACAAAGCATTTCTGATAATGGAAAACATATCGGTATTTGGAATTGTATGAGGCGGTTTCAGTATTATTATGGGGATCAGGGAGAGATCCATTTCAGCAATAGTCCATTAGGTGGTGCCGTTGTGGATATTCATGTTCCATATAAAATCGGAAGGAGCGATACACAGGAATGAAATTATTGCTGGTGGATGATGAACGTTATGTGATTGAAAGTATAAAGAAAAATATCTGCTGGGAGCGGACAGGTATAACTGAGATTTATACAGCATTTACTATGAAACAGGCGCAGGAAATTATAACAGCTGTTAAAATGGACATTATTATCAGTGATATTGTGATGCCTGCTGCAACAGGATTTGATCTGGTGCAATGGGTGCGTGAGCAGAACTTCAGGATACAGGTTATTTTTCTGACCAGTTATGCGGAATTTGACTATGCAAGACGTGCGATACAGCTGGAAAGCGTTGAATATCTGTTAAAACCAATTGATTTTGAAAAACTGGAAGAAGCATTAAAAAAAGCAGAACAGGCAGTGCTTCAGGAAAAACAGATAGAAAAACTTACAGAAGCGAGTGAGCAGTGGGAAAAAGACAGGACAATCCTGCAAAAGGATATCTGGAGAAATCTATTAAGCGGTAACATGACACAAAACCAGTTCTGCGAATCTGCAAAAAGGATGGATCTGTATCAGGATGGATTGATATATTTTAAACTGATCTGTTTTTATATGGATCATAAAGCGGAAGAGACACAAAAGTGGGAACCTTCCACCATCGAATTTATTATGCAAAATGTGTTGACGGAGTTATTTCATTCCTTTTATGCCAGAGTGGACACTGTATTTTGTGAAAATGAATGTCGATACTGGGTGGTTCTGTCAACGGATAAAATGCCGGAAGAAGGAGAAAAAATAAAGGAAAAAGATCTGCTCGATCATTTTGTGCAATGGATGACAGATCATGTGCATTCCTATTTTTGGTGTGGAGCGGGAAATTGGAGTGGATTTTCTGAAGTGACTGCACAGGCTGACGATTTGCGGAAGATGCGCGAAAGCAGTCTGTCGGTATGGAACGAGGTTATATATCTGTATGAGTTCCAACCAAGTGGAACAGTCTATAAAAATGCGGAGCTGGATACATGGAAAACCCTTTTGGCAGGGGAGGAAGTGGAAGCAGTCATAGCAAGCATACGCAGTTATCTGGAGACAGTCAGGAAGAATGAGATGATCACGCGGCAGTTTTTGCTGTCATTAAGGACGGACGTTACACAGATGGTGTATGTATGGCTGTCAGAGATGGGGATTTATGCCAATGCACTTTTTTCAGATAAAGAGAGTGAGAATTACATGCTTGGCGCTGTAAATGGATTTAACGAAATGATGGAGTATGTAGAAAATCTGATACGGAAAGCGGTTGGATATAAATTATATATTACAAAAGAAGACTCTGTCGCAGATCAGATATGTACCTATATTGACAGTCATTTCAGGGAAGAGATACACAGAGATGAACTGGCAGAGTTAGTCTATTTGAATACAGACTATATGTCTCGGATGTTCAAAAAAGAAAAGGGAGTATCTATAAGCAATTATATATTGCAGAAAAGGGTAGACGAAGCAAAAAAACTTTTATGTGGCAGCAGTCTTCCGATCAATACAGTTTCATTACATATTGGATATAGTAATTTTTCCTATTTTACAAAAATGTTTAAGGAAAATACAGGCTTGACGCCGCTGGAATATAGAAGAAAATTTGGAGAGGGAGTACGCATATGACAGAACAGAAATTAATAGAACTCTTGCGGGATATGTCACTGGAAGAAAAAGTAAATCAGATGAGCCAGGTGACAGGAGGATTTTTTAATGGGGAGATCGTTGTCACAGGTCCTATGGAGGATAAGGGATTTACAGAAGACAATGTAAATCTTGCAGGATCAGTCATCGGATCCATGGGCGCTGAAACCCTGAAAAGTATACAAAAAAACTATATGGAAAAGCATCCGCACCATATTCCATTACTGTTTATGTTAGATGTCATAAATGGTTATAAGACAGTGTTTCCAATTCCGCTTGCGCAGGGAGCTTCCTTTGAACCGGAATTGTCAGAACAGTGTGCATCTGTGGCAGCAAAGGAGGCTACGGTCAGTGGTCTCCATGTGACATTTGCCCCTATGACAGATCTGGTCAGAGATGCAAGGTGGGGACGTGTCATGGAATCAACAGGAGAAGATCCTTACCTGAACAGTTTGTTCTGTGCAGCAATGGTGCGCGGATTTCAGGGAAACAGCTTAAAAGATAATTATGCAATCGCTGCATGTGTCAAACATTTTGCAGGATATGGTGCACCGACAGCAGGGAGAGATTATAATACGGTAGAACTTTCAGAACATACATTTAGAGAGTTCTATCTGCCATCGTATCAGGCGGGAATCGATGCAGGTGCAGCTCTGGTTATGACATCTTTTAATACAGTCAATGGAATCCCGGCAACCGGAAATAAAAAGTTGATGCGGGACATTTTGAGAGAGCAGATGAAGTTCGATGGTGTACTTATATCAGACTGGGCAGCCATCGAGGAGACCATTTATCACGGATATTGTGCAGACAGAGAAGAGGCAGCAGTGCGTGCAGTGGAAGCAGGCGTAGATATTGACATGATGACAGGAATTTACTGTGAAAATCTGTGTCAGATGGTCAGGGATGGAAAAATAAAAGAAGAACTTATAGATGAGGCATGTCTTCGTATTCTGCGGCTTAAAAATAATCTGGGTCTCTTTGAGAATCCATATAAAGATGCAGATCAGAAAAAAGAAAAGGAATACATTTTATGTGAGGAGCACCGGAATCTGGCGAGGGAAGCAGCAAAGAAATCTTTTGTTTTGTTGAAAAATGAGGAACATATTCTGCCTTTAGAGCAACAGAAAAAGATTGCCTTTATTGGTCCGTATGTAGATAACAGAAACCTGCTTGGAGCATGGTCGTTTATCGCAGATGCAAAAGATGTTATGACGCTGCATGAGGCAGTACAGGAACAGTACACTTTAGAAAACAGTACATTTTGCCAGGGATCACCAATGTTAGGGGCGGATGTACGTCTGGAAGGATTTGGAGAACAACAGCAGCAATCCTATACTAAGGAGCAGGAGGAACATATGCTGCAAGAGGCGGTACAGGCAGCAGAAGAGGCAGATATCGTAGTACTTGCAATAGGAGAAGACCGTTTACAGTCGGGTGAAGCAACCAGTAACGCAAATATCAGAATCCCTGAGGTACAGGAAGCATTGCTTGATAGAATTGCGGAAGTCAATCAAAACATTGTAGTGGTTTTATTTTCAGGACGACCGTTAGACATACGTGAAATAAACAAAAAGGCAAAAGCCATCCTTCAGGTGTGGCTGCCTGGAACAGAAGGAGCGAGGGCAATTGCGGACACTTTATTTGGAAAATATAATCCAAGCGGAAAACTGCCGATGAGTTTTCCATATTGTGTAGGACAGGTACCAGTACATTATAATGAATATTCAACAGGACGCCCACATATAGAAGGCAAAGATAAAGACAGATTCCGCTCGAAATATCTGGATATTCCAAATGAGCCATTGTATCCATTTGGATATGGCCTGAGTTACACAACATTTGAGGTATCAGATATTCATTTAGATCGGACATGGATGGATACATCGGGACAGATTGAAGCGGAGGTGACTGTAAAAAATACAGGAAACTGCACGGGAACAGAAACCCTGCAGCTTTATATCCATGATATTGCGGCTTCTGTAGTGCGTCCGGTCAAAGAATTGAAAGATTTTAAGAAGGTTACGCTTTTGCCTGGAGAGGAAAAAAAGGTAGTCTTTACCATAACAGAACAGGAACTGCGTTTTTTGACAGAGGATGGAATCTATGCGAGCGAAGCAGGAGAATTTGAAATATTTATCGGAAAAGACAGTTTGACAAGTAATAAAGCTTCATTTGTATTGAAAAAATGATCTGCATAAGTCTGAGATTTTTCATGATACTCTAAATAGAATGTCATCGGTTATGACACAGCATTTATGTGAAGAAATTTAAGAGCCCGGCTTCGAAAAAGTCGGGCTCTTGGTATAAAATGAATGTATGATCAATGGAATCTCCGGAGTGAGCTTTACCTGGCAAAGCTGATACTGCACTCACGGAAAAAGGATGTGAGATGGCGGATAAAGTTATTGAGATATTTGAGATGACAGATGGTATAATGAAAAGCGGCATGAGTGAAAAGGAGAAATGCAATGGGCTATTTAATTTCAGAGACAACAAAAGAAGAGCGGGAGAAAATCGTTGCGGAATCATTAGGAAATATTGATGCAGCCTGCGATGGCTGCATGTCCGGACTCGTAGAAATGTATCAGGATTACATCGACGGGAAAAAAGAACTGCGCGAGATCAATATGGAGTTCAATGCCCGTTATGTAAAAAGTGAAGATATGCCTGGAAGAGAAGGCTGCGGGTATCAGGGAAGATAAGGAGGAAAATCAAATGAGTTTCGTAAAAGGAATCCATCATGTACGTTTGAAAAGCAGCCGGATTTGAAAAAAAGAGAGTGCGGGCAGCTTTGGCAGCAGATGTTGAAAATTAAAGTCAACTAAAATTTACGAAAAACCAGTTATCAAACCCACCAGGGCATGGTATAATGGTAAAAATGTACTAGTTATGTGCAGGAACAGAAGGGGGAGCGTAAGTTATGACATTTGCGGTTTTGTGGCTGTTACTTCATATATTTGGTGTTCTTGTGGCTTTTGATTTACTGGTGATTGTTTTCTGGAAGGAAGATACAAACTATAGAGGGGAGCTTATCTTAACGATTGCCTGCTGTCTGGTGACACTTGTGGCAAAAAGTATTTACATTGTGGGCGGTCAGAAAGAAACTATGGTTGTGATCGGGAAAATGTTTTGGTAATTTCTGCGCTCTCATGTTTATGATACGCTGGAAAAATATAAAAATCCCTCAGTGGGCGATTCATCTGCTTCTTGTGGTAAACATGGGATTTTATGTTATGATCGCAACTGTTGATTATCATCATCTATACTATAAAGATTACTGGCTGGCTCCTTCGAAGGCAAACCTGAACGGATATACGCTGGAAATCTCTCCAGCACCAATGTACTATGTCTATATGGCTTTCTTACTGGCAGAAATCATGACCACGATCGGCATCATCATCTCTTCCTACTGCTCTCAGAGAAGTATGCCCAATAAAGGAAAAATCCATTTCCTTATGATCGCAGCGATGCTTTCACCAATGCTCCTGTTGTCTCTGCGCATTTTAAAAATTCTAAAAGGAGATGATCCAACACCTCTTGGAATTCTGTTGTCCTGTATCTTTATGAGCATTGCCGTTGTAAAATACGGCTTGTTTGATCCTGTAAAAAATGCAAAAAATTATATTATTGATAATCTGAAAGAAGCTGTCATTGTAACAGATGCGGATCACCGTTTCCTTTTTTTAAATTCGATGGCAGATAAAATTATTACTTCTATAAATAAGGAACAGGGATATTGCACGGATGATAAGATATATACATTTATTCAGGGCAGTCAGGATTTTTTTGACTGGAAAGACCGGCATTATCAGGTGGAAGAAACGGTGTTAAAGGACAATGAACTGATACAGGGATATATGATGACAATTGTCGACGTGACAAAGATCATAGAGCAGAACCATCTGATGAAGCGTCTTGTATTACAGACGGAAGATGCCAACCGTGCCAAAACCAACTTCGTTTCGAATATGTCACATGAGATACGTACGCCGATGAACTCTATTGTGGGAATTACAGAGATTTTACTGCGTTCCCGGCATTCACCGAAGGAGCAGGAATATCTGCTGAATATCCAGAGTTCCGGGCGTGTGCTTCTTACGATCATCAATGATGTGCTGGATTGTTCAAAGATGGAAGCCGGTAAAATGCAGCTGTTTGATGAACCGTATGATACATGTTCAATGTTTCATGATCTGAGGATCAGTATGGAAAACAGGATCGGACATTCCGGTCTGGAACTGATCTATGATATTGATCAGGATATTCCATGTAAGCTGAAAGGGGATATGGGGCGTATCCGTCAGGTCATCATAAACCTGGTGAATAACGCCATTAAATATACAGAGAAAGGCAGCGTCCGCTTTTCCGTGCATGTCAGACAGAAAAATACGGATAAAGTAATGCTTTATTATGAGGTGGCAGATACCGGGATCGGAATCCGCAAGGAAGATCAGAAAATTCTGTTCGATGCGTTTCAGCGCGTGGAGATGGACAGAAACCGTTATGTGGAAGGAACCGGACTGGGGTTGACAATTTCCCAGAATTTAGTCAATATGATGGGAGGAGTCATTGAAGTAGAAAGCGAATATGGCAAGGGAAGTAAGTTTTACTTTACGATAGAACAGACCATTGTTGATGCGACACCAATGTCTGCTGTTAATTACGAGCAGCAGAAGGAGAGTGTGATCGAAAAAGAAGCAGAGAATCTGTTTATTGCGCCGGAAGCTCATATTTTGCTTGTAGATGATAATGATCTGAATCTTGTGGTTGCGCAGGAGCTTTTAAAGCCGCTTCAGATGCAGATAGATACCGCGGAAAATGGTATGCAGGCAGTTAAGATGGTTCGGCAGGAACAATATGATCTGGTATTGATGGATCATATGATGCCGGTTATGGATGGAATAGAAGCTACAAAAGAGATTCGTGCATTGCCGGATAAAAAACGAAAAGAAGTGCCGATCATTGCACTCACTGCAAATGCAATGGTAGATGCGAGAAAAGAATTTTTGAATGTGGGGATGAATGGTTTTGTTGCAAAACCGATTGAGTTTACACGGATCTGTAATCAGTTAAAGTTATGGCTTCCGAAAGAGCTTATACACGAGATTTCTAAGGAAGAGGCAAAAGAACTTATTACAGAGGATGATATGGATGCTGCGGCAGAGACAGAAAGATCACAGGAAGTAACAGACGGATTTTCGTTTGAAGAGGGGGTAAAACGTTGTGGTTCAAAAGCAGCCCTTATGAAAACGATCCAGATTTTTTACCGTACGATCGACAGCAAGGCAAATAAGATCGAACAGTGCCTGAAAGAAGGTCTGATCAATGATTATGTCATTGAAGTACATGCGTTAAAGAGTTCCGCACTTCTGATCGGTGCAGTACCGTTATCAGAGGCGGCAAAGGAACTTGAAAGTTGTGGTAAGCAGGCAGACACATCAGTGCTTGAGGAAAAAACACCGGATCTGCTTACGATGTACCGTGGTTTTAAAACGATACTCCGTCCTTATGCAGATAAGGAGGAAGCTGCCAAAAAAGAAGTTTCGGATGGCGAGTGGATCGATGGAAGAGATTATGGAATTGACAGATACCATGACGGAGTTATTGCGGGACTAAAGGAGGTTTATTATGCTTGAGGACAAAAGAGAATTTCTTATTTTGATGGAAGAACAGAGTTATCTGACGAAGTCATTTGAGAGTACATTTGAAAAAGAAAAGGTTAAAGCAAAGGTAGTAAATATCGCAATGGCAACAACGCTTACCACAAAAGAACAGCCACAGGGCTATCTGATCTGTACAAGTGCAGAACTTTTGAAAAAGGCGGTAGGTGTCAAGGTAATCGTCGATCATGCGATCAAGCATAAAACGCCTGTATTTGTTATGGGAAATGTGGAAGAGCTTGAGAAACTCTGGGAAACACTTCAAAAACAGATGTTTACCGATATCTTTATAAGACCGATCAATGTTGTGGAGATGGTGGAAAACATCAAACGGCAGGTCAATGAATATTACAGGATGAAAAAAAGAACGATTTTAGCAGTTGATGATTCGGGGGTAATACTTCGAAATATTAAGACACTGTTAGAAGATAAATATCAAGTGATCCCGGTCAATTCCAGCGAAATGGCGATCAAATACCTTGCCTTAAATATACCGGATCTGATCTTATTAGACTATGAAATGCCGATCGTCGACGGCAGGTAGTTTATGCAGATGATACGCGAAGATGCAGAATTTCAGAATATTCCGATTATTTTCCTGACGGGAAAAAATGATGCACAGACAGTCATGAACGTGATGTCATTAAAGCCGGACGGTTATCTGTTAAAGAGCATGGATGCACAGAAACTGCATGCAGCAATTGATGATTTCTTTAAAAAGCGGACAAAATAATATGGAAAATACCTCCTTTGCAGGCATGATATAAATCTGCTCAGGGGGTATTTTATTGATATTGAAACCCACCATTTACTGGGACCTGTAATATCAGAAGAATAAAAATCAAAGAAAAAACTAAGAAAAGTTTAATCTTCACAAAATTGACAAATCTGTATGTAATGATAGAATAACTTTGTTGAAAAAGAGACTATGAGAGATTGAATTATGAGGAAACCATGAAGATAAAGTTATATTTTGAAAAAGAGAACCTGATCCGGCTTGCAGTTGCAATGGTGTTTGCAGCAGTGCTGTTTGCAGTCATTCGATTTCCGATATGGGTGCTGCTTGGTTTTGGAGTACTTTATTTTGGAATCAAGAGCTTAAAGATTGAATTAAATGAAAAACTGTCATGGCTGTGGAGTGCGCTTATGCTGGGAAGCGGCGGTATTTTTACGGCTTATCATATCCAGTACCTGCTTTTGGATGCAGAACTGAGAGCTAAGATTTCAGATAACAAAATGCTGTTAAACGTATTATGCTGCCTGGTAGTTTTTCTGGTCGTCCAGGTATTTACGAATAATACAGGCTTAACCTGCCTGATCTCGCACATTGTGCTTTTATCCTTTGCAGGGATCAACTATTTTGTATATTTGTTTCGGGGAAATGAATTTATTTTCAGTGATTTAAAGTCAATTCAGACAGGACTATCCGTGGCAGGCAATTATGAATTTGTCATGGATGCAAGGGCAGGGTATGTGATACTTCTTTCCACGCTGTATGTTGCACTGATCCGGAAATTGCATGTTTCTTTCAAAAAAAGGATTCCAATGTCGATCGTCTGTATTTCACTTGCCGTGCTTTGCTGTGTATATATAGGAAAACATACGCAGACTGTAGTGACAGAAACATGGGAACAAAAGGGAAGTTATAGAAACGGTTACATCTTAAACTTTGTGTTAAGTATCCGTGACTGCTTTATTGCGGAGCCGGAGGGATATTCGAAAGAGGCAGTGCAGGAACTGGAAAAACAGTATGCAAAAGAGACGGATACCGATAATGGGGGGAAAGAAAAGAAGCCGACGATCATTGTTGTTATGAGTGAGTCTTATGCGGATTTAAGCGTGGTAGGTAATTTCTCAACGAATATCGATCTGACGCCGTTTTATGATTCTCTGGAAGATAATACGATCAAGGGACACGCGCTTTCTTCAGTATTTGGTGCTAAGACACCGAACTCGGAGTGGGAATTTTTAACCGGCAACTCCATGGCATTTCTTCCGAGCGGTTCGGTTGTCTATCAGCAGTACATTACCGATACGCCGACGTCGCTGGTGTCAGATCTGAAAAATATCGGATATACCTGTGTGGCAATGCATCCTTATTATGAGACCGGATGGAGCCGGAATATTGTATATCCGAATATGGGATTTGATGAGACACACTTTATAGATGATTTTGACCAGACCAAGATCTTACGTGATTATATTACAGATCAGGAACTGTATGAAAAGATCGTTGACCGTTATGAGAGCAAAAAGTCCAATGAAGATTTATTTATCATGAGTATTTCCATGCAGAATCATGGTGGTTATACGGAAAAATATGATAATTTTGATGAAAAGGCACGGATGCTCGGTATCAATTATCCAGATGTGAACCAGTATCTGTCATTGATTCATGAGAGTGATTCTGCATTAGAGTATCTGATCTCCTATTTTGAAAAAGTGGATGATCCGGTGGAGATCGTCTTTTTCGGAGATCATCAGCCAAGTTTATCATCCAGCTTTTATCCGTATCTGAATGGAAAAGGTCTGGGGGGACTGACGCTGTCGGAACTTGAAAATCTCTATACAGTACCATTTTTCATCTGGACAAATTATGACAGCGAAAAAGAAAATGTTGAGTTGACAAGTCTTAATTATTTGTCTACATTGGCATTAGAGCGTGCGGGCATTACGCTTCCGGCATATAACCAGTTTTTAGCAGACATGATGGAAGAAATTCCGGCAGTCAATTCCAGAGGTTTTTATTCAAAATCACAGGGCAGATTTTTGCATGTGGAGGATGCGGCCGGTGAGGATGCCAGATGGTTGAAAAACTATGAGATACTGCAGTATAACAATATGTTTGATAAGCGAAATAGGAGTGAGTTATTTTTCCCATATCTAAAACAATAGAATGCATAGATGAGGCTGGGAGCAGATAGTGGTTAAAATACAATTTAAGGAGAAAAACAATAAGAGTTATGGAAGCGGTAGTACTAGGAAGTACAGGGATCAAAGTAAATAAAAATGGATTCGGTGCGTTGCCGATCCAGAGAGTCAGTACGGAGGATGCGGTAAAACTGGCGAGAAAAGCGTATGAAGCGGGCATTACATTTTTTGACACAGCGCGTTTCTACACGGACAGCGAGGAAAAGTTAGGTGAAGCATTTGATGGAATGCGTGAGAAAGTTTATATTGCAACGAAAACAGCGGCAAATAATGCAGACGAATTCTGGGAGCAGCTTGGCATTTCTTTGCATAATTTAAGAACGGATTACATTGATATTTATCAGTTCCACAATCCGTCTTTCTGCCCGAAACTGGGGGATGGAACAGGACTTTATGAAGCAATGCTCGAAGCAAAAGCACAGGGAAAGATCCGTCATATCGGTATTACAAACCACAGACTTGCAGTTGCCGAGGAAGCGATCGAATCCGGATTGTACGAGACATTACAGTTCCCGTTCTGCTATCTGGCAACAGATAAAGATATTGCTCTGGTGGAAAAATGCAAAAAGGCAAATATGGGCTTTATTGCGATGAAGGCACTTTCCGGTGGACTGATCACAAATTCGGCAGCAGCCTATGCATTTGAAGCGCAGTATGAAAATGTACTGCCGATCTGGGGCGTGCAGAGAGAAAAAGAGCTGGACGAATTTATTTCTTATATTGACAATCCGCCAGCTATGACCGATGAGATCTGTGCACTGATCGAGCATGACAGAAAAGAACTTGCGGGAGATTTCTGCCGCGGATGTGGTTATTGTATGCCGTGTCCGGCGGGTATCGAGATCAACAACTGTGCCCGCATGTCATTACTGCTCCGTCGTTCCCCGTCAGCGCTGCAGCTCACACCTGAGGTTCAGGCTAAGATGAAGAAAATTGAAAACTGCTTACATTGCAATAAGTGTAAGAGCAAATGTCCGTATGGGCTTGATACGCCTGCGCTTCTGGCAAAAAATTATGAAGATTACAAACAGGTGCTTGCCGGAAACGTGAGTGTTAATTAGAAGATCACAAACAGATGCCTGCGGGGAACGTGAGTGTTAATTAGAAGATTACAAACAGGTGCCTGCGGAAACCGTAAGAGTCAATATTAGGAAGATAATGGCAGTGTGAAATATAAGCTGTCTGGAAATGAGGTTCATTATGAAAAAGTATGAAACAGTCGTTTTTGACCTGGATGGAACTTTATTGAATACGTTAGAGGATTTGGCGGATGCCACCAATCATGCACTGCGCACGATGCAGATGCCGGAGCGCACGATCGGTGAAGTGCGTTCATTCGTTGGAAACGGTGTGCGTCGTCTGATGGAACTTTCCGTTCCGGGAGGATTTGATAATCCAAAATTTGAAGAAACATTTTCTATATTTAAAAAATATTATGGAGAGCACTGCAATGACAAAACCAGAGCCTATGATGGAGTGGTTCCGCTGCTTCGTGAATTAAAAGAAAAAGGTTATGCCCTTGCGATCGTTTCTAATAAGATTGATTTTGCCGTCAAAGAATTGAATGAAATTTATTTTGAAGGTATCGTGCAGGCTGCGATCGGAGAACGCGAAGGTGTGGCGAGAAAACCGGCACCGGATATGGTAAAAACTGCACTGGAAGAACTGGGTAAATCTGCTGATACAGCCGTCTATATCGGGGATTCAGATGTGGATGTCATGACAGCAAAAAATTCCGGACTGCCATGTATCTCGGTACTCTGGGGATTCCGTGATAAGGAGTTTCTGATCGAACATGGAGCAACACATTTTGCAGAGAAACCAGAGGATATTGTAAAATTTTTAGAGCAGTAGAGGATGGCAGATTAGTCTGTCTGCAGAGGAAAGGAATTTTGCATGAAAAAAAGAAACTTTATATTGATTGTAGCATTGTCACTGTCATTGATGTTTGCAGCAGGCTGTGGTGAAAATAAGAGTACCGGTGCGGACAATAGCGCAGACCGTCAGGAAACGAGTGAAAGCACGGTACAGAATGAGGCACAGGCAGATGACTCAGAATCTTCTGGAGATACACAGCGGGCAGAAACAACAGACATTGCCGATGGGACAGAAGCAGAACAGGAAGCACAGAGTGATTATCAGGTAGAGATGGTAAGTTATAAAAAAACAGAGCTGGTTGATATTTCTTACCCGAAGATCACAGGATGGAGTAATACCGACAAGCAGGAAGAATGGAATAACTACTTTGAAACTACTGCGAAAGAGGCTGCCGGGGAAATGACAGGAGATACAGAGGAGATGAGCCTTGGCGCAAACGATTCTGTAATGCTTACCTACACCGTACAGGAACAGACGCAGGATATATTGTCATTGACCTGTCAGGGTTATTATAATTATGAGGGAGCGGCACATCCGTCCGCAGCACTTACATCCGTTAACATTAACATGAAGACCGGCGAAAAAATGACATTTTCTGATTTTGCCGATCCGGATCAGACAGCAAAAATTTTATTTGCCGGGAAAGAGGATGGAGGCAGCGCGCAGGGGTATACGGTACTGGATGCAGATGGAAATCCTTCTGCAGAAATCACGATGAAGGATATTTTGGAATTTAATTTTATCTGGATGGAACCGACAGAGGAATCACTTGCAGCAAGCCTTGCTCATTTTGATGGCGATCTGGAGGATTATGGAACAGATGAGACAACAGGAGAATCTTACATGCATGATGGAAAAGTATATGTGATCTTTTATGTCAATCATGCTATGGGTGATTATGCAGTGGTAAGACTGGATTAGACGGAAGCGGGCGCTGGATGCAGAAGCATTTGACGTCCGCTTTGTCATATCTTTTGACACTCACATCATATCATGTTAAAATACATAGAACCTATGAGAAAACTAGGAATTAATGGAAAAATATAGTTTTTATAAAAAGGCAGTAAGAAGAAGGATTGTTATGCAGTCAGTACAGGAAAAATATAAAAATTTACAGGAATATTTAAAATCATTGGGCAGTGTTGCCGTTGCATTTTCCAGCGGAGTGGATTCTACATTTCTGCTTGCCGCTGCTAAAGAAACACTTGGTGCAGATCATGTGATCGCAGTTACCGCATCCTCCTGTTCTTTTCCGAAAAGGGAGTTAGAGGAGGCAAAGCAGTTTTGCAAGGAACAGGGAATCAGACATATCGTGTGCAAGTCAGAAGAACTTGATATCGAGGGATTCCGGCAGAATCCGAAGAACCGCTGTTACCTTTGCAAGCATGAGCTGTTTGAAAAAATACTTGAAATCGCAAATGAATATCAGATCAATGCCGTAGCAGAGGGTTCGAATATGGATGATAACGGCGATTATCGTCCGGGACTTGTAGCCGTAGCAGAACTTGGAATCAAAAGTCCGCTCAGAGAGGCCTTATTGAATAAAAAAGAGATCCGCACACTTTCCAAAGAAATGGGATTGCCGACATGGGACAAGCAGTCATTTGCGTGCCTTTCCTCCCGGTTTGTTTATGGAGAGACGATCTCTGAAGAAAAACTTGGTATGGTAGATAAGGCAGAACAGTTATTGCTTGATCTGGGATTTCATCAGGTGCGCGTAAGAATCCATGGGGATATTGCGCGTATTGAAGTGCTGCCGGATGAGATTGAGAGACTGGTTTCCGGGGAAAACCGGGAAAAGATTTATTCTTACCTGAAACAACTGGGATTTTCCTATGTGACACTTGATCTTGGTGGATACCGTATGGGAAGTATGAATGAGACACTATAGTGAAATAGCAATAGAGATAACAGGAGATATACAGGATATGTTAAATCAATTTTCGAGAACCCAGTTATTACTTGGGGCGGATAATATGGAACGGCTTGCCAATGCGAAAGTTGCGGTCTTTGGGATCGGCGGAGTTGGCGGCTATGTTGTGGAGGCACTTGCAAGAAGCGGAGTCGGATCTTTTGTAATCGTGGATGACGACAAGGTCTGCCTGACCAATATCAACCGTCAGATCATTGCAACCAGAAAGACAGTTGGAAAATATAAAGTTGATGTGATGACAGAGCGCGTCTTAGAGATCAATCCGGATGCGAAGGTGGAAGCAAGAAAATGTTTTTATCTGCCGGAAAATGCACATGAGTTTGATTTTTCCGAATATGATTATGTCGTGGATGCAGTAGACACAGTTACAGCCAAATTAGAGATCATCATGCGGGCAAAAGAGTGTAACGTACCGGTGATCAGCTGTATGGGAGCCGGCAATAAATTAGATCCGACCAAATTTGAAGTAGCAGATATTTATAAGACGACAGTCTGTCCGCTTGCCCGTGTCATGCGTCGTGAGTTAAAAAAACGTGGCGTCAAAAAATTAAAAGTTGTATATTCTAAGGAACAGCCGACAAGACCGATCGAAGATATGAGTATCAGCTGCCGTTCACATTGTGTCTGCCCGCCTGGAACAGTCCATAAATGTACAGAACGCCGAGATATTCCGGGAAGTATCGCATTTGTACCGTCTGTGGCAGGTCTGATCCTTGCAGGGGAAGTTATAAAAGACCTTACAAAATAATTCTTACAAAAATATTTAAAATATTGATGCAGGGAACATGAGGAAGATGAAAAAAGTTATGGGTGAAATACATGAAAAGGTATTTCACCTATTTTTTTGTGTGTGAATTTGCCTGTTTTTAGAAAAAAATAGACAAAAACAGAATATAATAAAAAAATTAGTACAAAAGTACAAAATGTATAACATAATACTTGCATTTGACAATGCAATGTGATAAAGTGTTATCAGCGTAAAGGGGCGCAGAGGAAAAGAGCCATCTTTGCGCATTTTTATTAAGGAGGAAAATCCTCTCCTCGTCAGAGGACTCGGATTTTTGCTTCGCAAAAACAAGGAGGAAAATCCTCTGCTCCTGCAAAGGCAGTCGCATTTTGCTCCGCAAAACAAGGAGGATTACTATTATGAAAAAAACCAAAGCAGTTTTGGCTATGTTGATGGCCGGAACAATGATGCTTGGTCTTGCAGGCTGTGGCGGGAACAGTTCTTCTGCAACACAGGGAACAACCACAGGCACAGAGACAGGCAGCGCAGCAGGTGATGCTGCAGGAACAGATGCCGCAGCAAGCGCATCAGACATGAATGTTATGCTTGAAACTCCGGTCGAGTCACTCGATCCGCAGCAGGCTACCGACGGAACATCCTTTGAGGTAATCGCTGATTACACCGACGGTCTGATGCAGATGGATGCAGACGGACAGGCAGTTCCGGCAATTGCAGAAAGCTATGATTTATCAGACGATGGTTTAACTTATACATTCCATCTTCGTACCGATGCAAAATGGAGCAACGGCACACCGGTTACCGCAGCAGATTTCGTATTCGGATGGCAGAGAGCAGTTGATCCGGATGTCGCATCAGAGTATGCATATATGTTAAGCGATATCGGTCAGATCAAAAATGCAGCAGAGATCATCGCAGGTGAGAAAGACAAGAGTGAACTTGGTGTGACAGCAGTAGACGACAATACACTTCAGGTTGAACTGAATGTACCAGTCAGCTATTTCACTTCTCTGATGTATTTCCCGACTTTCTATCCGGTAAATGAGGAGTTCTTTACTTCCTGTGGAGATACATTTGCAACAAGTCCTGAGACAGTATTATCAAACGGTGCATTTGTGCTGGATTCTTATCAGCCGGCAGCAACTGCATTCCATTTAACAAAAAATGCAGACTACTATGATACCGACAGAGTAAAACTTTCCGGATTAAGTTATCAGGTAATCCAGGATTCACAGCAGGCATTAATGAGCTACCAGACAGGAGCGCTTGATACAACATTAGTAAACGGTGAGCAGGTTGACCAGGTAAAAGATGATCCTGAATTCACAACCGTTGGTGCAGGCTACTTATGGTATGTCAGCCCTAACATCAGCGCAGTACCTGAACTCGCAAACTTAAATGTACGTCTTGCAATGACAATGGCAATCGACCGTGATGCCATCACAGCAGATGTATTAAAAGATGGTTCTGCTTCTACATGCACAGCAGTTCCGATGCAGTTTGCAGCAGGACCGGATGGATCTGACTTCTCCGAAGATCAGACGAAATTCTCTGATGTGTGTGTATATGATACAGAAAAAGCAGCAGATTACTGGGCAAAAGGTTTAGAGGAACTTGGAAAATCTGAGATCACTTTAGACATGGTAGTAGATGCAGATGATGCACCTCAGAAAGTAGCGCAGGTATTAAAAGAGCAGTGGGAGACAGCTCTTCCGGGACTGACCGTAAACCTGGTTGTTGAGCCGAAGAAACAGCGTGTGGAAGACATGCAGAACGGTAACTTCCAGTTAGGTTTAACACGTTGGGGACCGGACTACGCAGATCCAATGACATATCTTGGAATGTGGGTAACAGATAACTCTAACAACTACGGTCTGTGGAGCAACGCAGATTACGATGCAATCATTGATGAGTGTACAACCGGTGATCTTTGCACAGATGCAGAGGGACGCTGGGCAAGACTCTACGATGCTGAGAAGATTGTTATGGATGAGGCAGTTATTTATCCGCTTTACACACAGTGCAACGCAGAGATGCTTTCTTCTAAAGTAACGGGCGTTGAGTATCATCCGGTAGCTATCAACCGTGTATACAAAGCTGCTGTAAAGACCGAATAAAAAAGTGTTGAAACAGTAAATATCCTGTTTTGCAGGAAAATGAATATAGCCGCACTAAAGTGCAAAACTTTGGTGCGGCAATTTCATCATATTGTTGACGCTATAGGAAATGAGGCAGGAATTTCCTATGTCGTGAACGCAAAACTAAAGGAGGAAAATCCTCTGCTCCTGCAAGAGGCACATGCTATGCAAGCTATTGAGCATAGCATGCATAGCAGGCATTTTCCTTCGGAAAACAAGGAGGAAAATCCTCTGCTCGCCAATGGGCTCGCATTTTCCTTCGGAAAACTAAAGGAGGATTAGAACGTGAAAAAATATGCACTTAAGAGAATCGTAACGTCTCTGTTTACGTTGCTTGCAATTTTGCTCGTTCTGTTTATTTTGATGCAGCTGATGCCGGGTTCTCCATTCAACGATGAGAAGTTAAATGCAGACCAGAGGGCAGCACTGTATACGAAATATGGACTGGATCAGCCATTGCCGGTACAGTTTGTGAAATATGTAGGCAATATGTTAAAGGGAGATCTCGGCGTAAGTTACAATATCTCAAAGAATACACCAATTTCCCAGTTGATAAAGACAAGACTTCCGATCTCCATCAGTATCGGAGGCTATGCGGTGTTGATTGGTGCCGTGGTCGGGCTTTTGCTTGGACTTCTCGCGGCATTAAAACATGACACGATATGGGATTCGTTAGCGACGATCATTTCAGTTATCGGTGTGTCGGTACCGTCGTATGTGTTCGCGCTGGCACTCAGCTATAACTTCGGATTTAAATTAGGGTGGTTCCCGATGCTGTTTTCGGAGAGCGATATCTTCGGATCGAGCGTGCTGCCAAGTATATCACTTTCGATGTTTACGATGGCGTCGATTGCGCGTTTTACACGAAGTGAAATGCTTGAGGTACTCGGCAGCGATTATATGCTGCTTGCGGAGAGCAAAGGAATTTCGGGTTCAGCGCTGATTTTTAAACATGCACTGCGAAATGCACTGATCCCGATCATCACCGTGCTTGCACCGCTGATTGTCGATCTGATGACCGGTTCTCTGGTTGTTGAAAAAATATTTGCAATACCGGGTGTCGGAAGTCTTCTGGTAAATGCCATTCAGTCGAACGACTACAACGTGGTTATCGCATTAAGCTTTATTTATTCTGCAATGTACATTGCCATCATGCTTGTGGTAGATATTCTTTACGGAATCATTGACCCGAGAATTCGTCTGGCAAAGAAAGGAGACTGATATGGTGTCACAGGAAAATACCATGAATGTGGGAAATGATGCTGCCGGCTACATACCGGTCGAGGCGGATTTTAAATTTAAACATACGGATGGCGAACTTGCGTTAGATGACAACTTTGCAGCACAGAGTTTTTGGAAAGACGTATTGATCCGCTATTTCAAAAAAATCAGTGCAGTGATCGGTCTGATCCTGATCATTATCATTACGGTATTTGCAATTATTGGCCCGGGAATGAATGATTTCAGTTACTCCGAACAGTCACTGACACAGAAGAACTTTGCACCGAGGGTAAAAGGTCTTGAAAAACTTGGCATCTTCGATGGCAGTGAGGGCATGAAAACAACGACCGGAACAAAAAAGATCAATTATTATGAAGAAAAAGGCTTAGATGATCTTTACTACTGGTTCGGAAGTGATAACTTCGGACGTGATATCTGGACACGTACATGGTCCGGCGCACGCGTTTCCCTGATTATCGCCGTAGCAGCCGCTATCATCGATATGGTGATCGGTATGAGCTATGGACTGATCTCCGGATATTTTGGCGGGAAAGTCGATATGTTCATGCAGCGGTTTCTGGAGGTTGCGAACGGTATTCCGCGTCTTGTTATCGTAACTCTTTTATTATTAGTACTGCAGCCGGGTATGCTTACCATTATTTTTGCATTGATGCTGACAGAGTGGGTCGGCATGAGCCGTATCGCAAGAGCTGAGATGCTCAAATTAAAAGAGCAGGAATTTGTACTTGCATCACGGACACTTGGAGCAGGAAATTTCTTTATTATCTTTAAAGAAGTTCTGCCAAATATCATTGGACCGATCATTACACAGGTAATGTTCTCCATCCCGACAGCGATCTTTACCGAGGCGTTCTTAAGTTTCGTAGGTCTTGGTATTCCGGTGCCGCAGTGTTCACTTGGTTCACTGATCTCCGAAGGATTTAACAGTTTTACCACACATCCGTACCAGATCATTCCGCCGATCGTTGTAATGGCGCTTCTGATGTTAAGCTTTAACCTTGTAGCAGATGGTTTACGTGAAGCATTAGATCCGAAGCTGAAAGAAATGTAAGAAAGGGGATTCGTATATGTCAGAGACAAAAGAACAGATTTTAAAAATACGGGACCTGGATATTACGTTTCAGACGACTGCAGGAAGTGTGCACGCTATCCGTGGAGTCAATATTGACCTGATGAAGGGCGAGACAGTTGCGATCGTTGGTGAGTCCGGCTCCGGTAAATCCGTAACAATGAAAGCTGCCATGGGTATTTTGGCATCCAATGCAAAAGTAACAGGCGGTACCATAGAATTTTCCTATCATCATGCGGATGGAACGCCGCAGACGGTAGACATTTTAACAAAAGATAAAAAGTGGATCAGACGCCATATCAATGGAAAAAGAATTGCCATGGTATTCCAGGATCCGATGACAAGTCTTGATCCGACCATGACGATCGGAAAACAGATCATGGAAGGTATGATCTGGCATTTTAAGACACCGAAGAAAGAAGCCTGGGATAAGGCAGTAGAACTTTTAAAAGAGGTTGGTATCGAGGATGCGGAAAAACGTATGAAAAACTATCCGCACCAGCTCTCCGGTGGTATGAGACAGCGTGTGGTCATTGCCATCGCGCTTGCCTGCAACCCGGATCTTCTGATCTGTGATGAGCCGACGACTGCACTGGATGTTACGATTCAGGCAAAGATCATCGAGCTGATCCGCAGAGTACAGAAAGAGAGAGGCATTTCCGTTATTTACATCACACATGACCTCGGCGTGGTTGCCAAAGTTGCAGATTACGTCAATGTCATGTATGCCGGAAAAATCGTCGAGAAAGGTACGATCAATGAGATATTCTATGATCCGAAGCATCCGTATACATGGGGACTGCTCTCCGCAATGCCTGATCTTGATACCGCGGACGAGAGGCTTTACACGATCCCTGGTTCGCCGCCAAACCTGTTAAACGAAAAACCGGGCGATGCGTTTGCACCGCGTAACCAGTTTGCACTTGAGATCGACGACAAGGCAGATCCGCCAATGTTCCAGATCACAGATACGCATTATGCGGCAACCTGGCTGTTAGATCCGCGGGCACCGAAGGCAGAGATGCCGCTTGAATTAAAAGAGCGTATTGCGCGAATGAAGAAGGAGGCTAAGATCGATGACGGTGAATGAAAACAGTAAGCCTCTTCTTACCGTGAAAGGCTTGAAACAATATTTTAAGGTAAGTAATACATATACCGTGCATGCGGTAGAAAACGTAAGTTTCCAGATCTATCCGGGTGAGACATATGGTCTGGTAGGGGAATCCGGTTCTGGAAAATCAACGATCGGAAGAAGTATCATAAGACTATATGATCCGACTGCCGGGGAGATCAATTTTAACGGAATGGACATCAGCGGCAAGATCAATAAGGCAAACAGCCGGGCGCTGCGCACGCAGATGCAGATGATCTTCCAGGATCCGATGGCATCTTTAAATCCAAGAAAAAAGGTGCGCGACATCATCGGCGAGGGCTTAGATATCCATCACATGTACAAGACACGCGCGGAACGTGAGGAAAAGATCAAAAATATTCTGGCAAAGGTTGGACTTGCGCCGGAGCATGCGGGTCGTTATCCGCATCAGTTTTCCGGTGGACAGAGACAGCGTGTCGGAATTGCGAGAGCGTTGATCATGAACCCGAAACTGATCATTGCAGATGAGTGTATCTCTGCGCTGGACGTTTCCATTCAGGCACAGGTTGTAAACCTGATGAAGGATATCCAGCAGGAGACCGGAACGGCTTATCTATTTATCGCACATGACCTTTCCATGGTCAAATATATTTCGGATCGCATCGGGGTACTTCATCTGGGACATCTCTTAGAGACCGGAACAACGGAGGAAATCTTTGAGAATCCAATCCACCCATATACGAAGAGCCTTCTTTCTGCGATACCTGCACCGAATCCGGTCGTGGAAAAAAATCGTGTGGCAATGAGCTACGATTACAAGACTTCCGGCATTGATTACAATAAGGGAACGGATCATCTGGTGTCCGGGACACATTATGTGAAATGTACGGATGAAGAATTTAAGAAATGGACAGAATAATATAGTAGGAAACCATCACAAACCGGGAGCCGGGATGTGGTGGTTTTCTTTTTTGGTAAAAGTGCTGAATTTTTCGTGGTGGGAGTACTGAATATTATGTGAAAAATAGAATATAAAATTTAAACCGAAACCTTATTGACTTTGAAAATGGATTTTGGTATATAAGAGTAAAAATTCAAAAAATTCAAAGAGAAAGGAAATAACAATCTATGTTGTCACAAAAGAGTACAATGAAAAACAAATTGGAAAATATGCGTTTGAAGGAAAGGATAAACTATGGCTACAGAAAAGTCATTATTATGATGTTGATTTCGGGGCTGTTTTCTATCGTGGTCATAGGTGTGTTATTTGCTAATATGTTACATTATATAGATGATGTCAATGCTGCGGATCAGGCGGTAAAAATCTGTAGGATCAATGTGAATGCGTCAGCGAGAAATATCAGGGAAATGGCATTAAATAATGATACATCTGCTTATGACAGTTATGAGCAGACTGTAAAAAAGCAGCTTACAGAAGTGGATTCGCAGCTGGAAATATTAAAGAAAACCAAAGTCTTACCGGATGAGGAATATAATGAGTATGCATCTGCTCTTTCTGATTGGGGAAACATTGGTTATTCGATTATAGAAGAAATTAAAAATGGCGAAAAAGAGAAAGCGATTGATGAAATTTTTAATAGTTGTACACCTGCATTAAATAAACTTGTGGAAATTGCCATAAGATTAGATGAGATCACAGATGAAGTAAGTGAGCAGTCTGCAAGAACTACAATTATTTTTGCTGTTGCAGGAATTGTGTGTATTATTATCTGTCTGGTTTATGCATGCACACTGGCTAAGGTAACAAGTAAAAAGGTACTTGAAACAATTCTGGATCCGTTACGTGCAGTGGAAGACGTTGCAAAGGAACTGACAGAAGGAAATTTACACAGTACGCTGGAATATCATTCGGAGGATGAGATTGGAAGACTGGCGCACAGTATGCGCAAATCAATTCGTATTTTGGGAACTTATGTAGATGATATTGATCGTGCAATGAAACTGTTCTCAGAAGGAAATTTTGATGTTCAGCCGGAAGTAGAGTGGAAGGGAGATTTTGTCGGTATTTTAAATTCTTTCATGTCATTTGAGAAGAGTATGGCAGAAACGATCAAAGGAATTAAAAATGTTTCGAGTGAGGTTTCAAGTGCAGCAGACCAGGTGGCATCAAGTTCCAATGATCTTGCAGATGGAGCTACGAATCAGGCAGCGGTTGTAGAAGAACTGACGGCTACAGTTGCCGGAGTTTCTGAACAGGTAGAAAAAAATTCACAATCTGCAAAAGCAATCAGTGGAAGAGTGGATGAACTTGGAAATGCCATTTCAGACAGCAATGGTAAGATGCATGAAATGGTTGCTTCTATGCATGAGATTAATGAGGCATCAAAAGAGATTGATAAGATTATTGCAACAATTAATGAAATTGCTTCCCAGACAAATCTGCTGGCGTTGAATGCTTCTATTGAAGCGGCAAGGGCCGGAGAGGCAGGAAAAGGATTTGCAGTTGTAGCGAATCAGGTAAATTTATTAGCTGAACAGAGTGCCCAGGCGGCAAAAGAATCAGCATCACTGATCGAAACATCTGTGAATGCGGTAGAAAAAGGTATGATAATTGCGGAAGAGACTGCGGCACAGCTGGAGGAGGTAGCAGAGAACTCTAAGCAGATTACGGAAGAAGTTACACATATTGCGGATACATTAGAGACACAGACAACAGAAATCCAGCAGATCAATGAGGGAATTGAGCAGATCAATGATGTTGTGCAGACAAATTCTGCAACATCTGAGGAGTGTGCGGCTGCCAGTCAGGAGATGAGCAGTGAGGCAGAGAGTCTGCAGGGAATGATCCAGAAATTTAAAGTTCCGGAAATTGAAAATTTAACAGAATAAAAATATCAGACATAAAATGGAGTGCACTTTATTTGTAAAAAATGAGTGGTATAAACGGTAGACAAGATCCGTGGCTTATGCTGCGGATCTTTTTTTTGTTTATTGCATGAAAGAGACAATCTATAGTATGATAGAGAAAGTACAAACTAAGGATGGAAAAGGTATATACTATGATAGTCTCGGTTATTGAAAAGGTCTACGCATTTTTATGGGGAGATCTGATTACGATCCCTTTGCCGCAGGAAAGCAGCATAGGTATTTCTTTACTTGTAATTCTTCTGATTCCGACAGGAATCTATTTTACGATCCGCACAAGATTTTTGCCGGTCAGGCTTTTCCCGGATATGATAAAAGCACTTATGGCAAAAAAGGAAAATAAGGACAGTCTTTCCACATTCCAGACGCTGATCGTATCGACGGCTACCAGAGTCGGCATGGGAAATCTGGTAGGCGTTGTAGCGGCAATCTCAGCAGGCGGTGCCGGTGCTGTGTTCTGGATGTGGGTGACAGCGCTGATCGGTTCCTCGACCGCATTTGTGGAGGGGACGCTCGCACAGTTACACAAGGAGAAAGATCCTTTGTATGGCGGATATCGCGGAGGTCCCGCATATTATATCCATCATTTCTGTGAAGAAAAATTAAAAAAGAAGAAAAAGCATGTGCTGATCGCGGTACTTTTTGCAATTTCAGGACTGATCTGCTGGTGCGGCATCAGCCAGGTTATCAGTAACTCCGTGGCATCATCCTTTGAAAATGCATTTGGCATTCCGCCACTCTACACAACAATCGTACTGGTTGCGATTGCGGCGGTGATCGTCCTTCGGAAAAATGCGACGGTAAAAGTGCTTGACGTGGTCGTGCCGGTTATGGCGGTCTGCTATTTTGTAATTACAATATTTATTATCCTGAAAAATATTGGTAGCATTCCGGCGGTTTTTGGTCGGATTTTTGAGGAGGCGTTTGGACTCAGGCAGGCAGTCTCCGGCGGCTTCGGCGCTGTCCTTATGAATGGCGTAAAAAGGGGATTGTTTTCAAATGAAGCCGGTTCCGGCTCTGCACCATGTGCTGCCGCAGCAGCCGAATGTGAGACGCCGGTCAGCGCCGGACTGACACAGGCACTTGGTGTATTTATTGATACGATCGTGATCTGCAGCTGTACTGCAATGATCATGCTTACAGCACCGGAAAATGTCGTGGCGGGAAAAGAGGGCATGGATCTGCTTCAATCGGCAATGCGCTATCATCTGGGTGAATTTGGCGTGATATTCATCGCCGTGACACTGTTTTTATTCAGTTTTTCCACATTCTTAGGTATTCTGTTTTATGCCAGAAGCAATGTTGCTTATCTGTTTGGTGACAAATGGATCTGGCAGACATTGTATAAGATACTTGCCTTGGTTATGCTTTTTATTGGAGGAATTGCAGCATATACTTTTGTATGGGATCTTGGCGATGTAGGAATCGGACTGATGACCATTTTTAATACAGGAATCCTGTATCTGCTTGGCGGACAGGCACTTGCGGCATTAAAAGAATTTGAATCCTCAAAATAATAAATGTATCATATCATTTAAAATCCACCTTAATAACAATAAAAAACCAGAAATGGAGTAAAAAATATGAAAAGAGAATCTTTCAAATCCCGTTTGGGATTTTTACTCGTGAGCGCAGGCTGTGCAATCGGAATTGGAAACGTATGGCGATTCCCTTATGTGGCTGGACAAAACGGTGGCGGAATCTTTGTATTATTTTACCTGATCTTTCTCGTTGCAATGGGACTTCCTGTGCTTACAATGGAGCTTGCTGTGGGACGGGCAAGCAGGAACAGCGCTGTATTAGGATATAAGACACTCGAAAAAGAAGGCAGTAAATGGCATATTCACGGCTGGATCGCAATGTTTGGCTGCTATATGCTGATGATGTATTACACGACAGTCTCTGGCTGGATGGTATCTTATTTTTTCAAATTTTTAAAAGGTGAATTTCTGACCGGAATGACAGCGGATGACACGGCAGCAGCATTTGGAAATCTTCTTGCGGATCCCTTGCAGATGGCATTCTGGATGATCCTTACGGTAGTACTCGGATTTTTTGTGTGCAGCAGGGGATTGCAGAATGGACTGGAAAAAATAAGCAAGTTTATGATGAGTGCATTGTTAATTTTGATCGTTGTTCTTGCGGTGCATAGTATCACATTGCAGGGGGCAGCTGAGGGTGTGAAATTTTATCTTGTACCGGATCTGGATACAGTTGCAGAGACAGGACTTAAAAATGTGATCACAGCGGCTATGAACCAGGCATTTTTCACCTTAAGTCTTGGTGTTGCGGCAATGGAGATCTTTGGAAGTTATATGGGAAAAGAACATTCACTTGCCGGTGAGGGAGCACAGATCTGTGGACTTGACACTTTTGTTGCGATCATGTCAGGACTGATCATTTTCCCGGCATGCTTCAGCTATGGTGTGGAAGTGGATGCCGGTCCCAGCCTGATCTTTATCACGCTTCCAAATGTATTTGTCAATATGGCGGGTGGACGTATCTGGGGATGTCTGTTTTTCCTGTTTATGACGTTTGCCAGCTTTTCAACAGTCATGGCGGTATTTGAAAACATCATGTCATTTTGTATGGACATGTTTCAATGGAGCAGAAAGAAAGCTGCGTTCATCAACGCAGTGATCATTCTAATCGCAAGTATTCCGTGCGTATTAGGCTATAATGTGTGGAGCAGCCTGCATCTGATAGGCAGCCGCGATATACTTGACAGTGAGGATTTTATCGTCAGCAATCTGCTTTTACCGATCGGTTCACTGATCTATCTGCTGTTTAGCGTAACGAAGTGGGGATGGGGATTTGACAAATATATCGACGAAGCAAACACGGGAGAGGGACTTAAGATCTCCAAAAAATTAAAACCGTATTTTCAGTTTATATTGCCGCTGCTGATTCTGTTTATCCTGATTCAGGGGCTTGTGTAAAAAAGGAAAGCAATTAAGAGAAAAATAGTGAAAGAATAGTGAAAAATAGTGTAAAAATAGTGTAAATTTAATGGAATAAATTACGGAAATCCGGTATAATAGAATGATGCAGGAGGGAGCAAAATGATCCATGTTACACTTACGAACAATATTCTAAAGAGGATATCACAGATTGATAAAAATAAATTCTCAATGGGCAATGTTCATATACCGAGTATTACCGCAAATAAGTTAAGAAAAAATTCCAAGAAGAAAAGTTCCTATGCATCCAATAAAATAGAGGGAAATCCGCTCACAGAGGGACAGGCAGATGCCGCAATCGAAAGTGATCCGCACAGACATTTCTTAAAGCCGGAGCAGGAAGTAAGGAATTACTTCATGGCATTGTGTCTTTTAGAAAAGAAGGTAAAAGATAAAGTCCCGTTTTCTAAGGAATTGATTCTGGAGATTCAGGCGTTAGTGGAAAAAGGAGCATCTAAGGAAAAAATTGGGCTGAGGGGAGCCATGCCGCCGGGATTTTTGTTTGCAGTGTATGATTCGGAGACGGGAAATGCCGATTATATACCGCCGGAATATATTGATATCCCAGAACTTTTGGATGAATTGGTCAATTATGTGAATACAACAGACGATCATCCGCTGATCGTTGCTGCAGTTGTCCATTATCAACTGGTGACGATCCATCCGTTCGAAGACGGAAACGGAAGAACGGCAAGACTGATGTCCGGGTATATATTAGACCTGAATGGATATGGGTTTTATGGGATCGGTTCTTTAGAAGAGTATTTTGCATATGATGCCGAAGAGTATTACCGATCCTTGCAGATGGGACTTCCGGCACTGTATTATTCCGGGAGGGATAATCCGCCGCATCCGGAGATATGGGTAGATTATTTCCTGCGCATGATGGAATTATATTCCGCGAAAGTATGCGAGTTGTCCAGGGAATCCAGTGAGGAGGATCTGCTTGTCGGATTGTCTTATCTGAATGCGAAGGAGAAAGAGCTGTTGGTATTTCTGATAAAAAAACATTTGTATGAATTTGCGCCGATTGATGTCAGCAAGTTGGTGGGAGTGACCAGTAAAACGATCATAAACAGGTGTGCAAAACTCTCGGCAAATGGTTTTTTAGTACCGGTGATCGTGAAGGAGAGAATACGCTCATACAGACTGAGCGATTTTACGAGAATGAATGAGAAAAAGATATTAAATCAGTTAAAATAGCTATTATGATATGGAGATTTGTGCCCCGGCACAAACTGGATATGTGCAAAAAACAGCGCAGGAATGGGGATTAAAATGGTCAATCGCGACGACATGCTAGAACTCACCAGACGGATGACGCCCGCACGGGCATCCATAGACCGGATCGCAGGCGCATATTTTGATGAAGAGGGATATGTGGATGGAACATTCAATACGCATTTCTTAAAATTGTCTGCATCAGACAGGGGAAAAAACTTAGAACTTGCGAAAGCCGTGCTGATCTCAAAGACAAATGAACAGTTAAAAGAGTACAGGATTCCAGATGAAAGCAGAAGACCGGGAAGTATCTGGCAATTATTTGAGGGAATCAAAGAGACCGGATTTTTGTATCCTGCATTTAAGGATCACAGCACAGATTGGTCAAGCAGCCATAGCACCATTGATACAGTCTGCCTTTGTCTTGGCTTCTCTGAAGATGTTTTGAGACTTCTCGTTCTCCAGAATGTCCAGCATGTCTTCCTGACATTTGAAAATCTTCATGATCTCCTCTAAAGTATCCTGTAATTCGTTCATATAACATCCGTCCTTTCTTCATAATGGTTTTCTGTAATTCCTTCACCGTAAGAAGCCATCTTCCTTTTAATTCATTCAGCCCGTGCCAGCGAACGCAGAATATGGCAACAGATAACTGATATCTTTGCAGAGTGCAGCATTGATTATGATAGAGATTCCGATACTGCATATCATTTTTATGCCACCATACAGAACAAATTCCACTATGCCATTACCGGTAAGACTGCGGCTGAAATTGTGTATAATCAGGCAGACCACACCAAGGATAATATGGGCTTGCGGGAACTGAAATTGAAGGAAAAACCATAGGAATTATTGGCTGTGGACAGATTGGGTTTAAGACAGCAAAACTGTTTCTGGCATTTGGTGCCAAAGTACTTGCATATGCGCGTCATGAACGAGAGGAAGTAAAAGAACTTGGAATTAAATATGTCAATTTGGATACATTGCTGTCAGAAAGTGACATTATCTCTGTGCATATTCCGGCAAATGCAGAGACCAATGGATTAATCAGTGCGGAGAAAATTGCTAAGATGAAGCCATCAGCAATCTTGATCAACTGTGCAAGAGGTCCGATTGTAGATAATCGGGCTCTCGCAAAAGCACTTAATGAGGATAAGCTTGCAGGTATCATACGTGCCGATGGAAGTCCTAAAAGTATAGTTTGATTGGTATGTTGATAGGCTGCATCGCAAACATTATCCTTGATCCGATATTTATCTTTGTTTTTCACTGGGGGTAAAAGGTGCTGCATGGGCTACTAACATAGGACAGATTTTAACGTTCATCATCTATTTTGTATATATTTGGAAATTTAAGAGTGTTAAGATCCACAAAGAGAGTTTTGCTTTGTCGTCAAAAATCCTGAAGAAAATTGTGGGACTTTCTACTGGTGCACAGCCCATCTGGGGCTATAATTACGGCAGTAATCGTTGCTGCTTTCTGTGTTTTTCAATTCGCACCTATGAGCATTGTCCGCCTGTTTGGAACCGAATCTGATTTGTACAGTATTGAAGGCTGGGCTAATCTGATTTATAATGTGTTGCAACAATAGCAAAATGTAACATAAGTAATTGTTTAGCAGGTTTCTATAGCCGTAATCCTTTAATATCTTTAATACGTGATAAGATCGTATTGCAGCTGCAGCTGATAACGCCGGGAAGTGTATCAATGACTGTGTGCAGGAAGCGTTCCATTTCATCACTTGATGAGGCAACGGCATGTACATGCAGTTTGTCTCTTCCTGTGACACGGTAAATCTGCGTGACGGTATCATTATTATGTAATATATCTGTCACCTGCGACAGATGGTCTGGTTTTGTCTCAATTTCAAAATAGCATGAAACAGCACCGCTGATCTTTTGAGGGTTTATTATAGTTGTATATTCTTCAATTATGCCTTTTTTCTCCAGAGCCTGAATCCGGGCTTTTATTGCCACTCTGGAAATACCGGTTTCTTTACCGATATCAGAGTAAGAAATACGTGCATTTTCTATAAGCAACTGGATGATCTTCTGATCCAGTTCATCTAAACCGTTCAGGTACATAAGTGTCCCTCCTGCAAAATAATATCCTTCGGATAGTAATTTTTCTTAAATATCATATCATTTATGTTACTGAAAGTAAACGTTGGCTTGACTTGGCAGCTGTAAATACATATAATTATTTCGTAACGTAATTTAAAACTTGCGTTTTGAATGCATGGAATAAATTCTGGCGAAGGAGAATAAGTGAAATTATAAAGGCTGTGGAGGAATATGATAATGTCAAAAGATGAATATTTGATCACAGATACGCCTCTTAAAGCGTTGACGGTTTTTGCAATGCCAATGATTTTGGGCAGCTTTTTTCAACAAATATACAATATGGCTGACTCTATCATCGTCGGTCAATTTGTTGGATCTTCTGCACTTGCAGCTGTCGGGGCCTGCGCAGCGCTGACCAATGTTTTCATTTGTGTTGCACTGGGGGCAGGTGTCGGTGCCGGTGTGCTCGTAAGCCGCTATTTCGGTGCCAGGGAGTATGGAAAAATGAAGACCATCGTGTCAACGTCCTTGTTTAGCTTCTTAATTCTAAGCATAGTCCTTGGTGTTTTTGGCTTTTGCTTTTCCCACTCGATGATGAGGGTATTACAAACCCCTGGCGATATACTGAATGATGCAGTGTTATATCTGCGGGTCTATTTTGTGGGCTTTCCGTTTCTGTTTATGTATAACATTCTTTCCAACATGTTCACTTCAATTGGTGAATCAAAAATCCCACTGGGACTTCTGGTATTCTCGTCAATCTTAAATATTTTTATGGATCTTTGGATGGTGGCCGGACTTGGGCTCGGGGTGTTTGGGGCAGCCCTTGCGACTCTTATAGCACAGGGGATTTCTGCGGTGTTTTCACTTTTTCTTTTCCTTAGCCGGATGCGTCGATATAAAAGTCGATTTGATTGGTTTGACAGGAAGGAGTTATATTCCATGCTTCAAATTGCTGTACCTTCGGTTCTTCAGCAATCTACAGTGTCTATCGGTATGATGATCGTACAGGCTGTTGTAAACCCTTTCGGTACACAGGCACTTGCGGGGTATGCGGCGACGATGCGGGTAGAGAATGTTTTTTCATTGATTTTTGTATCCATTGGCAATGCGGTTTCCCCATATGTTTCCCAGAATCTTGGTGCAAAGAAAATTGAACGGATCAAAAAAGGATATCACGCTGCACTGGTGTTAGATGTATGTTTTGCAGTTCTTGCTTTTATAGTCATTGAAACATTGCATACTCAGATTTCCTCGCTATTCCTTGGTAAAGATGGAACTGCCCTGGCTTATCAGGTATCCGAGGGTTATATGAGATGGCTCGGTTACTTCTTCATCTTTATGGGAATCAAAATGGCAACTGATGGGGTTCTTCGTGGCATTGGAATCATGCGCCCGTTCCTTATTGCAAATATGGTAAACCTGGCGATACGCCTGTCGGTTGCTTTGATTTGCGCACCGCGTTTTGGCATTGCATTTGTCTGGCTTGCTGTACCGGCTGGTTGGTTTGCAAACTTTTTAATATCCTATATGGCTCTTCGGAGATCATGGCCGACTGATAAAGAAGTGCAATCCCGATAGACTAAAGTAATTCAAAAGGAGGAATTTATAGTATGAATGATAAATGTGTGGTATTGAATGCAAAGAAAATGAATTTTGATGGGAAGCTGGATTTTTCCATTTTATCTTCTGATGTTACAGTATATGATGATACAACAGAACAGCAGCTGTCAGAGCGTATTCAGGGTGCAAATGTCATTGTAACAAAGGAGATGCCTGTAAGTGCAGAAATGATACAGAAATTCCCGGAATCTGTTAAACTGATCTGCGAGGCAGGTACAGGATATAATAATATTGATCTTGAAGCAGCACGGAAGAAGGGGATTACAGTCTGCAATATCCCGGCATACAGCACAGAACGTGTGGCACATACTGCGATCATGATGATATTGAATCTGAGTTCTGCAATGCAGGCACAGATGAAAATGCTGGCATGCGGAAATCATGACAATTTCACCAGAAATCTTCAGGTTCCGCATGTTGAGGTAAATGGAAAAACACTTGGTGTTATAGGTGCAGGACACATTGGCAGGAAGGTTATCCAGATCGCACAGGCTTTGGATATGAACATACTTGTATATACAAGGACACCGAGAGCGGATGAGAAGGGGATCCGCTATGTATCGCTTGAGGAATTACTCAAGAATAGTGATTATGTTTCCATGCACTGTCCATTGACGGAAAGTACAAAACATATGATAAACAAAGAGTCTTTATCACTTATGAAGCCCTCAGCGTTTATCATTAATACTTCAAGAGGTGCACTTATTGATGAGGCTGCTCTTATAGAGGCATTGGAAAATGGTACGATTGCAGGAGCCGGACTTGATGTTCAGGAAACTGAACCACCGGAAGAAACCAACCCTCTTTATACTATGGATCAAGTCCTTTTGACGCCACATATGGGATGGAAAGGACTTGAGACAAGACAGCGGTTGGTTTCTATTCTGGCGGATAATATAAAGCAGTTTATGGAAGGGAATCCGATCAATGTTGTATCAGGTATATAGCATCTGGCAGCAAAGTGATGATATAACTTCCGGGTTTGCAAAGTGAAAAAAATATAATTACAATCAATAAGTCAGTGCTTTGATATCTTCTTCCGATACAGCAGGAACAACATAAACAATAGAATTACTGGAAAAATAGAAATCGGAAGTTGTGGAGGTAGAAAAATATGTATAGAATATATAGTGCACTTATCGAAATTGTTGCGGCAGCTGTTTTTATAATTCCTATTTGGTGCATATATAACAAGTTATGTTTTCATAGCTGGAAACGAACTATTATTTATATGGTATTTGGGTTTTATTTTACTGCAGTCTTAGCACTTGTAGGCTTCCCTAATATAGCATCTCTGAAAATTGATTTTGCAGTGAACGTTATCCCGTTTTTGGATATGGTTTCGGATTTCATTAATGCTTGTTTGAATATACTTTTATTTGTTCCATTTGGTTTCTTTTTGCCGATATTGTGGGATAAATTTAGAAACATTAAAAATATTGCCTTAATGGGATTTATAGTTACAAGTTTAATTGAAATATTACAGATTTTTACTTTTAGAACCAGTGATATAAACGATATTATTACAAATACTGTTGGTACTATAATTGGATATTTTATTGTACATAGGATAACTGATAATTTTACGAAGCGAATCTTTTCAAATTCAAAAATGAGTGACTTTTACATAATATGTGTATCTGTAGCACTTATTATGTTCTTCCTTCAACCATTTATTTCATCATTGTTATGGAAAATGGTGCTGTAAATTCAAGTTTGTTTGTGCATTGATGGTTATCTTGAGCTTAGGAGGCGTTTAATGAAAACTGTTTTTTTACATGGGTTGGGACAAACTGCACAGGACTGGAAAGAAGTAGTCCAACAACTATCAATTTCTGATGTCGATTGCTGTAGCCGCTCAAAATTTTTGTCATACTTTCTCATTTTTTTTGTCAAAAATTTTCATATAACGCTTTTTCATTTCACTGAAAAAAGGAGTTACTTTTTTGTCGTTAAACAGCGGTTTAAAGAAATATTATACACAGACAGAGGTTGATAATATTATTAAAAAAAACAAGGTGAAATCCATTGTTATAGAGTTCGAAGGCGTTACTACCAATGAAAGCAAAGCATTTTTCCCAAAATATACCTATTGGGGATATGTCGGCGAAAAAACCACTGAAATTGATAATTTAATAGCACAGGGGCACACAATTCTTGGCGGTTTTATCTGCGGCGGTCCACACAACGATGCCTCCATGGCTGGCAATGGTTCAGATAACATAGGTGTTATAGTCGGTTCAGCAACTTATTATAACGTCCCATATTCATTTTACGTTTTTTCACAAGCTTATCAGACAATAAGGATTAAGGTCTGCGTTTTATATATTTAATATTTAACACAGTTTTATAGCAGTTATCTTTGTACTGATCTGCCCGAACGTCACCGCTTTTGGCACTTTTATCAAAAACTTTAAGTTGTTAACTGCCTTGCCGGATATTATTTCATGCATGGTCAGCCACGTGCCACCGTTTCCGTTATTTGGGGCGGTGATTCCAATCGCCTGATCGACGGTACTTTTTAATGATATAACATCCACGGCAGAACTTTCAGAAACCCAACAGTAATAATTTACCAGCCACGTTCCGGAATCAATAGATAATCCGTCCGCGCCTGCATAACTCCATGTATCGGAGAAGTATTTATCAAATTCGTTACTGCTTACCTGACGGTATCCGGTATTGAACATGGTTTTGGCGTCGGCTTTCTTTAAATATGTGGTCGGAATATCATTACCATCGTGATCTGCATCAGCCCGACCAACACGTACAGCAGGATAGGTGTCGTCAAGTTCATTATGTGCGATCAGATTAATTACTTTTTCAGTGGAATCCTGTAGCGGTATGAAGTCCCCTAAGGTTCCGGACCAATCACTTTTTTCAATTCTAATGTAATGCTTATTCTTTAAACCGCTGTTTAACGTATTAATATCGGAAATTGCCTGATCCAATTCGGTTTGATTTGCCTTTTTCCCAATAGCTTCATTAAGCGCTGTTGCAACATCCTTATTTTTATCAATCAAATCAGCCAGTTCTCTCAAAGTATCCGCTGTTTCAGGTGCCCCATTTATCAAATCAGCAATTGCTTTATCAGTGTAATTCACTAATTGCCGATAATATGTATCAAACACTTTCTGATGCGGTTCATTCTCATTATTTAAATGGCTTTGAATAATTGTAAGTTGCTGTTCTGCCACTTTTTTTATAAAAGCATCATTATTTATGAGTTGCTGAAAAATAGCGTTGAAAACATCAGCATGTCCCGGTGTTGTTGGCTCCAGTTTTTCAATTTCACTATTATAAGTCTCTAAAACTTCAAAATTTGCCATTTACTGTATCCTCCTATCTAATATAAATCCTGAATAGAAAATGTATCCTCCATAGTATCCTTCCCTTTTGCCATAAATGTAGCTATTGCGACAATGTCATTTTCTTCATCTACCAAGGCTATCTCTGATATGTACTCTCCTACAAGTTCATTTGCCTCAATTAATAATGAATATTCATAGCAACTATCAGATACTTTCCTAGATGCTGTGTACTCTTTTCTGAGAAGCTCATGTTTTAGAGATGTGCTTTCTTTACTAGGTGAAATAACTTCACCGTTCTGATCCACGCCGCCAGAACCAACTGCAATATATTTTACCTTTGGCATTTGTCCTGTCGTATGGGTTGCCTCCGCAAGTTTTTTTCTCTTTAAATCTGTAATTATCTGTTTCATAAAATCTCCTCCTCATATCTATAAGCATCCAGATTTCTATTTCCATCCAGTAGAACCTGTCCATTTAATGTCCAGTAATTATGCTCTACAATGTGCTTTAAATTTGTAAGTTTCTCATCTACTCCCAACATTTGTATATTACTTTCTACAGATACCTTAAAATTTCTTATCACTCCACTTAAAATCTGCGCTCCATCCAAATTCCAACTGCCATCCAACATCAGATAATTATAATTAACAATTACAAGTACTGTATGATATCTTGCAAACAACTGCTCGGTCAATTCGTTAATCGTTATATAATACCTGAATAAATAATTGTCTTTCGCACCGGAATACTTTATCTGCCTCACAGTGTTCCTCAATACCTCAAAAGCTACTGGCTCTATAAAATCAATGTCGTTTTCTAAAAGAACATAAAACTCAGCCCATCTGTTTTCGTCTCCAAGCAAATCCACTGCTCTTACCAAAAGTGGATTTGCATACCCAAGTGCTTTTATTGCCCTCTCAACCCCAATATTGGTTCCACCAAGACGTTTTATTTCAATATACCAGGCTATCCGTTTTCTATAACTTGCATTACTTTCACCCGGATTTCTACTCATTCTACGGTCTGCAGCATGAATTGGAAGCATAATATCATCACAGGTAACAACCATGCTTTCTTCTCTCGCCCGATAAATATCATTCATACATTCGTCAAACCAGGATCCCAACACTTCACACAGAATATACCAGTTGTTAATCGATTTTTTTACCCGTTTAAATGGAGATGTAAGAAGATAGTACATATAATCTTTAAAATTATCATAAGTCACTCTCACCACCTCCCACATTAGTAACTTGAACATTCAAATTTCCTAATAAAATCACATTACCTTTGTTAAGCTCAATGTCATTATTAGGTTTTGATATCACTGATTTTCTATAATCACTAATACCGCCTGCCAATGCAACCCTAATACTGTCAAGATATAAGCAATTCATATCTTCCCGGTCTGTCAATTTCAATGTGTTTTCTATTATGTACTCCGCCTGCTCCTTCACGCCGCTAGTAGATACATCTTTTGACAAATATATTGTCAAATCAATGTCCTGTCTCACTATCGTAGCAGAGCGGCATAAAAAATCATCATAATTCCCTTTTAAATATTCGATTGCCTGCTCCACTTTTCGAAGTAATGTTTCTGTAGCCTCACCAGCAGAACTTGTCACTATGATATCAACAGTACCCTGACCTCTTGGATGTTGTGAATCAATCTCAACATTTAATACTCCAGGAACTGTCTTAGCCGCATTTTTTATCTTTGCATCTGTTGTCCGTTCTGCCGCTTCCTCAAAAGCATCCATTGTCCGTTCTCTAAGGCTTTCTATACTTTCAACCTCTGCCCCTTCCTGATACAACCAGTTAGCTTCATTTGTTACACTGCTAACTCCTCCTAAATGTATCATAGAGACCGTTATTTTCCCGGCTGGCAAATTATAATCTGTTCCACTCTTCTCCGCTTCAACTAATACTTTTCCAACCTGTTCTCCAGCATCTATCACGGTATCCTCTACCGCATAAAACTTGTATTCCCTTCCATTTATGTCTGGTAATGTCTTAAACATATGACCTTTACTGATAAGTAACGTTCCATCAAACTCTTCCCGGTAAATTGTAATATAACCTGTTGCTTTTACTGCCTCTCTTAAAAACCTCCCATAATCAGCAGCCTTTACTATCATGCTTTCACCTTCCGCATGTCTAATAAAACATGAGTTTAATATACTTCTTGCAAGCTGTTTTATCTCAATGCCAATCCGTACACTGATACGGATCAAATGATAAAACACGCCACCTTTATTGAAATTATTTATAATAAATCCCTTTTCTACCAGTTCCTTCTGTATTTTTAATATCTCTTTTTCTTCTTCAGGTATAGGAATGATTTTGTCCATAACACTTTCATCTATCATAAAACAGTAATGTCCTCCGCTATAAATTCCATGTTGTATTGTTCATTAGAATCGTTCTTAGATATTGAAACAGAATCCCTAAATTTATCATTCAAAAATTCAATATTCTGCTTTGTTTTTCGAGAATCTAAAAAAGTTCTCTTATCTATCTTTGCCTTTACCCGCTGTCCGATTTCCATCTCAAGAAAGTCGTTTTTTTCTGCGTGAATAAAATCTGTCAATCCAAATCCATATCTCTCATTTCCTGTTGCATCCTCATAAAACAACTCTCCTTCTGCTGTTACAGTTTCTAACATTATGTCCTGTCTCCAACACTCATCATCCGATAATATTTTAAAATCTCCGTTCTCATCAGGAACAGGCTGTCCCTTTTCATCCAACAGTATATCTGTATTATGTTCTCCTGTTATTGTCATGCTGTTTGCCTCCCGATCACCCACACCTGACTTCCACCATACAATAATAAAATAACAGCAATATCACCCTTGTTTAACTCAAGTTCCGTCCTTACACCCGGTATTTCTGCAAAGGAGCTGTCTTCATTTAAATTTTTGTCAAGAATTCTGAGAACATATTCTAATGCATCATTCTTTTTTATGACCTGTACCACTTTAGCATACATCCCCGCCGGGTATTTAATATGGGAATATTTATTTTTTATCTGTTCTTCCAATTCTTTTTTCACAAAGCTTTTAAGCATATCAGACATTTATCTCACCGCCTCTAAAATAGATGTACATTCGCACTCTCCCATCCGCATCACTTTTAATAATCGTCTTCTCCACAAAGGACATTCCGTTATACTTCGAATGTTCTATCTTAATTAATTGACTATGATGTATCCAAGGAACACCTAATGTCTCTATCTCAAATAAATCTCCATATTTTTGCATGGAAAGAACGTTCTCATCTTCCCTTAAAACATAAATCACATCCTGCGCCGGTCTGCATCCCCAGTAAAATCTCCTGTTTCTAAAAAAGAAATTATTCTCAATTCCCCAAATATTATTAATTTCTTTTATTGCTTCTATCCCGTTCTGGCTATTTATTATAATCGTTTCCTTGCTACCGTAAGATTTATCAGACATTTCATAATCATCTATTCCTGCCTGTTTTAATATATATTTTAGAATATCCTGTGGCTCACAATACCGAAAAGTTGCCTTTACTTCCACCCGTTCCAACTTTATCATATCATCTCTTATTAAAATTTCTTTCCAGTAATCACTCCCTGTCCGTCTCGCATACCCCGAAATTAAAATATCATAATCACCATCATAACCAAGCTGTACTGACACAGGTTCAGAATCTTCATAAGATATTATTTTCTGAAGCTGCGATGTAAGTTCTACTTTGCACCAGTCACTCTTGGTTTCACTACTGCTAAAACAGCTAACCTCCATCCCACTTGTTAATATATAGTCTTTCAAACTTACTTTAAATTCTGGTGTTAATAACTTTTTTTTCATACTCGCACCTTAATAAATCATATCCCAATTGTTTCCCCTTTTAACTGCCCGGATATCATGTGCCGGACTTTTTGTTGTATCTTTTGTAGTTTTTGCCACTCTTGTTGTACCGCCCGTCTGCTGTCCGCTTCCTGCCGTCCCTGTTGTGCTTCCCGTCTGCTGTCCGCTTCCTGCCGTCCCTTCAGTTTCTGTTTCCACCGTCTGGGTCTGAATAGATGCTATTGTAGGTGTTTCAAGAACCAGCGAAGCAGTTCTTCCAGAGGCAGCCGTAACACTTTTTGTTCCCAGACTTTTAAAATAAACTTCTGTAATTCCTCTGGCAGAACAATCTTCATTCACTATTGGCAGTAATCTGGCAGCGGTTTGACCATAGTCCTTAAATAACCGCTGCATATCTGCTATCTGCTCTAACGTGCTTTTACTGCCATCTTCTAAGATAAAATCTATCGTTATTTTGGCGGCTCCATAGCCCACAGGCTGACTTGCTTTTTTCTGTCCTTTATCATCCTCAATTTCATCAATCGTTGCCTCCTGCGTTATCTCAACACTTTTTACCTGCCCAGACAGAATCACTCCTCCAAGTTTTATTATCTCATCTTCGATAAACAGCATTTACATCCTCCTACGCTGGTTCTGGTTCACCGGAAGAATTCTGTGCATCTGTAAGTTCATTAATTAATTTTTCCAACATCTTCAGCTCTTTTATATTCTTCGGATCTACCTTGATTTCCAATTTCTGAATAACAATTTTCCCCTCTTTTTCTGTAATCTGTCTTTCCTTGATAGAACTTCCCGTCGTTTCTTTAAAAGAAGATACCGAGTGCATTTCTCTCTGAGTAATAGTGTTAAAATAAGACGCTTCAGACTTCTCTGCGCCTTCACTGTCATTCATTTCTTTATGTATAAACTGTCCCATCTTATCCCAAAGAGAAGATAATGGCAATATTGCTTCATCCCCTGCTTCACCACCACCCAAAAGTTGATTTCCATTTTCGCCAAAAATTGTTGGTGAAGTCATAATACCACCCTCTGCAAACCACTTTGTGGTTATTTTCGGAACACTTGGCGGTTTAAGACCAAAACTACCTGTAATAGAAAAATGTGGTGTTTTTAAATCCGGAAGTTTCCATGAAAAATGGAACAATCCTTTTATTTTTTCTATTCCATTTCTTATAGAATTTTCCGCACTCGTAATTTTTTCATTAAATTTCTCACTGATCCCGCTCATCACACTGTCAACTGTACTTCTTGCCGTCTCCAATCCGTCTGCAAACCATGTTTTTATTCCTGACAATTTTCCACCTGTCAAATTATCAATAAATGTAAGTCCTGTGGTAAACTGTCCTTTAATTCCCTCCATAGTCGCAGCGACAATTCCTTGCAAACCTCCTCCGTTTTCTTCATACGCAGACTTGATATTATCTAATTTTGACTTGACGGTATCTGCTGCTACACCCATGGCATTTTCAAAGAATCCCTTAACTGTCTCTAATCCATTGTGCATTATATCTTTGAATGCAGAGATTTTTTCAGATGCATTAATGCCAACTGCGCCAAGAGCACCGCTTATTGTACCTAAAAGTCCATCTGCAAATCCTCCAATAAATGATAGAATTGCATCGAATCCATTAATGAAAAAATTTTTGAGATCATCGACTGCATTCTTTGCAAAGTCAATTGCTCCCGTAAAATCCCCTCTAAATAATGCAACTATCATATTAATCACATTTGTGGCAAACGATGCAAGACTTGACAAGGCATTGGTAAGTGGTGTCAAGGCAGCAACAATTCCCTGAATAAACCCGACTATCATTCCAACCGCCAATGTAGCGATTGCTCCCGCAATGGCACCTATTACTTTCAAGATAGGCTTAGATGCTTCATACAGACCAATCAGATTTTCACCCAATGTTTGAAGTGCAGGCTTTAGAGATTCCCATGCAGTTAACACTGCTCCCTTGACCTGATTAAATAAACCAATCCAAAAATTTCGGAAACTTTCTGATTTATTCCATAAAATTGAAAATGCAGCCACAAGAGCTATAATAGATATAGCTATCCATCCAACCGGTGAGGCTGCAAAGGCTCCACTCAATACCATCCATGCAGACTTTAAAGTCAATACAGCTGATTTTGCTGTATTTATAGTTTTTCCGACAGTACCAATCGCACCAACTAATGAGCCTACAACAATTAAAATAACTCCCAGCTTCATTGCAACATTCATCATCGTTGAAATTGTATCCTGATTTTTACCAATCCAGTCTGATCCTTTTTGTATCAAACTATCTGCTTTTTCAAGTGTTTCATTAAATACCGGAAGGAGATTGTTTCCTAATTCCTCAACATTATTATGTATTTTCTGCTTAAGCACTTCCATTTTTTGAGCCGGAGTATCATTAATAGCCTGTGCCATCTCCTGCGTGACATCTATTCCCTTTTTCATGCTAACCGACAGGGAATCAATGCCATTTTGCAGCCCTCCAATATCATTGTATAGAAGATCAATCATTGCAACTGCTTCATCCGTTCCAAACGCTTCTTTTATTTGCTGTTTTTCCACTGCATCCAGAGTGTCTCCATATTTGCTCTGTAATTGTGATAATATCTCTGGTGTACTAAGCAACTGATTATTTGTATCTACAAATGATAACTTTAATTTATCTCCCGCAGATGCCGCAGCATTTAAAAATGCTTTATACTTCGTAGCTGCTTCAGAACCACTCATGGTGGTCTGCAACTGTCCTAAAATAGCAAGCTGCTCTTCCATTGATATCTTATTATTAGTTGCTGTAGCACCAAGTACAGAGATTGCACTAGCCATTTCAGAACCGGCAGTCTTATAATTTTTTACTGCTGTTGATATTCCTGCTGAAAACATTTCCCCAAAATCCATATCTGACATGTCTTCATATGCACCCTTATAAATGCCATAACCTGTAGCAAATAAAGAGCCCATTTCCTCTGTAGTCGACTTTGTAGCCTTACCAGTAAGAGCTGCCAATTCTGTAAACTGTGCCACTCCTTCATCCGTAAGCGATGCAATACCGGATTTGATATCATATGCCGCTGTAATGAAGTCACTTTTTGTTGTGCCTGCCCATGTATCAGAAAAACTCTTTGCCGCATTTTCCACAGCTTTCAGATCTGTTACTCCTAATGAAGAAAGCTCTCCAAGCGCATCCTGAGTCTCAAATGTGGATTTTACAGTCGCAATTCCTGCTCCCAGGATGCCCGCTCCTACTCCAGTGAGGGCTGCCCCTGCCTTCTGCACCGTTCCGAATGCTTCATTAATGGATTTTGTACTGGCAGTAACATTATTCGTCACGTTTGATAGACCATTAGACATATTATCCACAAGTCCTAATACAACAGAGAGACGATATACTGAATCCATTCCCATATGTACTCCCCCTCTCTATTCTGCATCTGGAAATATAGCTGCAACCCCATGATTAACAGCCTCTTCCAAATCCCTGATCATCATTTCCCGTGATATTTCCGCCATTGCAATCAGTTTAAAAAATTCATCAAATTCAAGTTCATCAAATTTTTCTGGAATAAGATGACCGGGAAGATACTTACAAATAAATATCTTCCCCATTTCGATCTCATTTGCACTTATTTTTCGCTTGCATTCATCTACAGCTTTTTTACCTGTGTATCCTTGCTAAGACCAAGCATATTAAGAAGCTTTTCGCCGATACCAATTGACATAGCCGGATATTCTTCCAATGCTTCTTCCAGATCTTTCTCCTGCTCCAGACATATATTGTCTAACAGAAACATTTTTAATGCCTTACTTGTTGATGCTGCAGAAGTTTTCACATATCTGTCATACGAAGCTGTATTTGGTCTCTTAAAAATGAAGTCATACGTTTTTTCTTCATCGTCATCTTCATTAAAAGAAACCTTTACCTCATAAGCCTTGCCACCGGTTGTTTTGTATTTTTCTCTTAAGCTTTTAACCAAATCATCTCCTGTTTTCGGCTCCTGTGTCTTTGATTCTGTTTCTAAATTCTCATCCGCTGCTGATAAATTCATGTTCTCACCGAATGGTGTTTTAATATCCTTATTTAAATTCTCCATAATAATCCTCCAATTTCTATCATTAAATTTTACGCCCGAAGTCCGTTGTATTTAACACCACCATAAGCTGTTCCTTTTAACTCAACTTTCAATGTCTTATCACCCTGAGCCGCTTTAAATGAAGTCTCTGAAAACTTGACTTTATTTATAATATCCGTCGTCGTTTTCTCTTCTTCATTTGCAAAACTAACTGTAATCTTTGGAATAACATAATTGAACAGTCTTTTTACACCATTTTTCTTAAGCACCCGGCAATATTCATTGAAGTCTTCCCTTGACATGGATACCGTCACATCTGAACTGTGATTTCCTGTCCCATAACCTCTCGGATCTCCGCCTTTTCCATAAACAGCCTCTTCTTCCTGTTTACTGCCATAAGATATATCTGTAATCTCAATATTCTGCATTCCAGGAACAGCAATATCAATACTGTTCCAGTCGTATGCTCTTCCATTAATTAATTTGTTTTTTGCCATTTATTTTCCCCCTATTCTGCACTGGATGTTCCATAGGGATTTTTCACCGCAAAATTAATATTAAACACGCGTGACGTACCCATCGGAACCCACTCTGCATTTACAGTCAATGTCTCATCCACAAGAATATTGGTATTTTCCGTGTCAATCGTAACCTCACCAGAACTAATAATCTTATCATCATCACAGTCATCCATTGCGATATTCAATTCGCTCTCAATACCTTTTACACTGGTCTCAATCTCTTCCGGATCAATCTCCTGCTGAATGTTTTCAGTTGCCCTTTTTGTAACTTCCCTGACAATACGGTTTAGTACTCTGACATTTTCAACATATGGAAAATCACTGTTATCCGGGGCAAGTGTATTTGCATTTGAAACATAATAATTTTCCAGACCTGTATACTGCCGGAACACGGTATACCCCATCTCATCCAGTTTTTCTGTATACTCGCTTATACCTTCCGGAATCAATTTCAGCAATTTTGCAGAGCTTATCGGGAAATCTTTTACGCATCCAATTGAAAGGCTTTCCTTTGCCCGCCCAAATAACCCACATATGACTCCAGCCATATTGGTTATCCTTGTAGACATGTCATTTCCTATATAAATTCCATAGGATAAAGAAACACAGATATAAATGCTGCTGATCCCACGCCGTTCCTCTTTCATAGCTATCAGATATTCGTCTAAAGTTTCCTCTTCCCTTTTTTCTCTTCCTTCGACTACAAAAATTACCGGTTTTTTATAGATATTAAGAAATTCCACTGCTTCCTGCTGTAAAGCAGCCCACAATGCCTTTCCAGATGTCCCAACAATGTGTACAAGTTCAAACGAGATATTACTATTTTTTAAACTTTCCACTGCCTGTAGCACACTTTGATTATTCAATACCGGCTCTGTCGTTTCAAAGGAATACGCATCTCCCTCTTTAAATTCAACAGACTCCGAAAATTTAAGTACCAGACCCGTCTTTGACAATTCATATGTACCCGTCATTGGTATCATCTGTTCCATCGAAAAAGTATTTCCTCCATCAATGGAATATCGAAACATACCGTTGTTCAAATCCCCTGTTTCGGTAATCTCTACGATTACCTGATATACATTATTGGGATTTCCTTCCACTGAAATTGAACCTGCGCCATCCCCGGAGTGTGTGATTTTTCCCACTGTTCCCTGAACATTTGCGGTAACCGGAATGGCATAATTCTCTTTCAAACCGTTTTCTGCTGCATCCATACATGCATCTGCAAGAGGTGTATATCCTAATTTTTCTTTAATGACATCTGGTTTCATCGTATTTGTAATCAATAATGGAACTGTGCTTTTCACATTTGATACACCGATTGTTACCTGTACACCGCGTCCCTCCACTGTACTACGTCCAAGATTTCCATCTTCTACGTTGACATTTACTGAACTAAACATGTTTATCATCCTTTCCACTCATTGGAGCGTTTAAACCACTCATTGGAGCGTTTAAAAATGTTTTTTCCGCAGCATCATATTCCTGCTCCGTTACCATTTTTCCACTTCTCCATCCGGAAACTGCTTTTATTCCCTCAAATACTGTATCCGAGGTATTCTTTACTTCCTTCAGTTCCTCAATTGTAATGTATTTTTCATTCTCCACTTTAATCGCCTACCTTTTTAACTGTATAATCATAATTCGCGCTAATTTCTTTCATTGGAACGTCTACATATACGCCACCGGTCAATGTCATATCAAATTCCACTGCCATTTTACTTTTCAATATGGTATCTTCCCCCTGAACCCAATCTACCTCACCGATTTCCATTTCCACCCAGTTTCCATCCACCTCTACTCCTTTTGACATTATTTTTAAAAATTTCGTGAAAATATTTTCTACTTTTTCCTCGTTATACTCACCAATCACCACATGGAGAACCGTAATCCGTTCAAATAGCTTTTTTCTCGTAATCCTTTGCCCTGCTTGGTCTTCATATATTTTTTTTGACTTGGAACGAGAAACCCGCTCTCCTGATCGAAGTACCGCCCCCACATGGACTTCGTTGCAATTTTTTAAACTTTTAAGTGAATCGTGAATTTTTCCATGAACTCCCGCTTCCTGCAACTTTTCCACGATAAAATCTCTTTCCTTTTTCATCAGTTCTCCCTAACAACATCTTCCAAAATCTCTCTGATTTCTTCATCGTCCTTTTCACTAATTCCTAAAAATGGTCTTGCTGGGATGTTCACTCTGACAGACTGCTTACTCACAAATTTATTCCCAATTTTAAACTTTAAATATTTTCCATTTTTTGCCCGGATAGTTCTTTCATCTCCAAACTGATGGGTAGCCGCATAAATTAAATTTGTTCCTATTGCAAGTCCCGTACTATCGGCTTCTGTTTTAATAGATGTTCGGAGATCGGATGTACGGATTAATGTTTTTCCACCTTTTTCTCTTGCCCTGTGAGACTCCTTCCACTTAACTCCTTCCGGCGTCTCCTGTGATTGAAACCGTTCTTCTGTAGACGTTCTAAGTCCCTCTGCTATGGCATTCATAATTCCTGCCTTGTCCACATTTTGAATATTTTTTAGGCGTTCAAGCAATTGATCTGTATCTTCTTCCAGTCTTACTGATATAGAAGACATACTCTCACCAACCTCTCATGCTTTCTCTAGTGAACAGGCGTTTTGCGTTCTTCATGGAAAATCCATTCTTTGCAGCATCCTCTATGCTTTTTTCGGAAACCCCAATGTCTATCTTTCCCTCTGCGACCTTCGTCAAAAAGGTGATTGCTGAATTATATCTTGTCAGATATGTTTTCTCTCTTTCTGACTCATCAATGCCCTTCCTGGATACCAAATTATATAGGGCAATATCTTTCGCAAATTTATTGATGACCTGCGGAGTTTTTACAAATGGCACTTTGTACCGTTTTGCCAAGTATCCATCAATTTCAGCTTCAGCATCGCCAACAGCCTGTTCTGCTAATGGAGTAATTACCTTGATTCTCTCCTGTTCATCTTCGATATAATCATCTCCAATGATGACATTCATCATATCTGCTTTCAACATATCAAGCACTTCACCAACGGTACAATATGCCACCTATCTCACCATCCTATCCCCGAGCAGTTCCATCCGATCCATATGCCATCTGCCAGAAACCATACCCTGCATTAGAACGTCCATCAGCTCCCCAGACAAACTCATCCCTCATGAACACGTTTTCATCATTATTCCTTGTTAAAGCCGTCAGTTCCACTGGTTTTCTCTTCTGGAAGATGAACGGCTTCAGGAATTTATTGGTACATAAGAGAAACCATGCATCCGGTTTGTCTGCAAGTTCAGTCGCAACCAATAATTCCGCTGTATCCTTATATACATTGGTTGTTCCTTCAATCTGGTCTGCTTTGAGGATCAATCTTGCCATTTTCTCATTTGCAGGCGCTACCACAAGAAGATCAGGAACCAGATTGAGACTCTTTCCCTTGTCTCCAGTTACACTCATGATTGCAGTACGTGCTGCCTCATAAGAATCTGTAGAAAGTTTCAAGTGTGACATATTGCTTGTTGGTGTCTTTCCACCTTCTCCTGACGGATGATCTGTTGCGAAGAATGGCTTTCCATCATAGCATTTTTCTGTGAATCCTTTCTTCATTGTCTCAAATACAAGGGTGTCCGGATGTTCTGCGGCTGCTTCTCCCATGTTAGAAAATAATGGAGTATATACTCCGTACTGATCATCCTCAATATCATCTCTCGGAACAGAAACAGTCATCTCAAACTTTTTGTTCTTGATGCTGTATCCGTACGCAGCCATCTTCTGGATTTCCCTTTCTCCAACCCATTCTTTCATCTGTGGCAGCTGACCGAGCCATTTATAGTCGGTCTCTGCCGTTGTACTTGGAACAGTTGTTGCAATTTTCTCATAATTGGTCTTTACTCCGTCAAAGGCTTTATTGTAAGCGGTTGAAAACGTTACATTAAGCCCTCTCAAATTTGCCTGGTTTACAAACATTTCTTTTCCTCCTATAACATTTCTACTGTGACACCATCGTCCTCAACAGCAAGGATCACTCCTGCTTTGCTGGAACCTGCTGCGGTGATGGTTACTGTCTGTGCATCTGATACATAACAATCCTTCAAGATATCTGTGTTCTCGATTGATCCGTCATTGTTCCAGACGAAAGCCCCTCTTCTTACCGGAACCATTTCCTCTCCGTCTGCACCTGCGTTCTCTGTATATCTCATTGCGCATCCTGCCACCTTAATACCTTCGGTTTTTGAAGCCTCCACTGCGTATCCGTCGGAATTAATTGCTACCATACAAGCCTCTGTAATTGTTGTATTTGCTGCTACCGGGATCTGTAATCCCATTACATTAAGTTTTTCATTTCCCGCTCTGTCCATGAATTATGCCTCCCCTTTAAAATATTTTTTAACATCCTCTTCAGAGATACCACAATTCTTCAGGATGGCGGTATCATATTCCATCTGTTCACTCTTTGGTGCGTCTTTTAAATCAAGCCTGCCCTGCGGAACCACAACAGGAGCCTTATCCAAAAAGGACTTAAATCCCTCTTTATCACTAAGAGCATATGCCTTTGCCCATTCCTTCTGTGCAGCTGTGATCTTGCCATCTTTGAGTGCCATCTGAACGAGATCGTCTGCATTTCGCTCCTTTAATTCTCTTTTGAGTTCAAGTATTTCTGCATCAGCTCCTCCTGCCTTCAATGCCATAACAGCAGCTGCTACATCCTCAGTCCTGGCATTCGCCTCCAGACCAAGAAGGGAAAGCACAATCGAATTTGCTACCGGTTCACAACCAGGCTCGCCTTTATCTACATTTTGCCCCATCTTCTCTTCGGGTTTCTGCTGATCCGCTTTTCTTTTGTCCTCAACGGCTTTTCTTACAGCAGAGATTGCTTCCTTCACTTCATCCTCTGTTGCAGTTTCAGGAAGTCCAAGCATAACTGCTAACTCTTTTAAGTCCATTTTTATTTCCTCCTCGTTTTCATTAATATTATTTATATCAATGGAGTTCACCATAGGAAACATTCCATTAATAGCTGGTGTATTGGTCAGGGCAACGGAATGAATTGCCATTGCTTTTCTGTCCTTTTTTCTCACCATTACAACAGGTGATAGGTACTTATACTCTTTGTTTTTTAAATACTCTTCAGCTCTTGGTGTCCACTCAACCTTAGCTATAACAGCATCATCACCTTTATAGATATCTTTGATCCATCCACCGGCAGGAGCCTGAATGTCCTTCAGCGTCTGATGCTCATAATCAATTACTAAATCAAGCTTTCGATCTTTAAACTGCTGTCTTATCAGTTCCACACTCTCATCATCCACTCTGAAATCCCCTTTCTGCGAATGGACGAGACCAAGAGGAAGAATCTTAATTTCTTTTGGCACCCCGACAACACCAACTGTGTTGCCAGAACACACAATAATTTTGTTCATATCATCAACTCCTCTTTATTTGCCTTTCTGATAGCGTTATAACGCGTTATAACGGTGTTTTCTATTCCTTAATGGAAATTCCTACCATAGCAGATACCAATTTGCTCAAAACAGCTTATCCTGTTTTGGCATTATTTTTCTGTTGTCTCTCCCTGAATGCACTCTTCAAATTGGAATCTATTCCTGTCAGATCCGGTTTCCAGCTATCTTTTGCAGGATTATTTGAGAATCCTTTATCTGGAAACTGGTACAGGATTTCTCCTGTGGAATGATCCACATTATAAGGAAGACCCTTGCTGATATGTTCTTTCTCCCTTTCCGCCTGACTTTTTGTCAGACTTACTACTGTACATCTGCACCGGAACCCATTAGGTGGATACCAGATATCCCATATAGGATCATCTGCTGGATATATCCTTCCTTCCATCTGTGCATGTGATTCTCTGACCTCTCCATCTCCTGCTGTGATATATTTCCAAAAGGGTCTCAATTTTTTGGTTGTAGGATTGGTCATGCTTTTATAATGACCTGCATTATAAGCAGTCTGCATGTTGGTTCTGAAGATCACATCTGCATTGAAGGGATTCAATCCTTCGTATCCATTCCTTTCCAGAAAGTCATTCATGGTATCCATAAAGTCCTTCTTTGTCTTCCCCTGTTCACAAGCCTCTGTCAGCTCATCAAGAAATTTCTGAAGCACTTCAAGGCTTGTGTATCCTGATACTGTAAAAGCCTTTCCCTTACACTCATCACTGATTTCTCTATATTCCCCCAATTTCAGCGGTATCTTTTTCTTCAGGAACTCAACAGCCTCCTTGAATATGAAGTCACCTGTGAGTCCATATTCAGCTTTTTTCATTCCATGCTCCTTCCCAACAGTTCTGACAGATAAATAGCCTGATGAAGAATATCTTCAAGTTCTGGTGAATCCATCTGCTCATAGAGCTTTTTGATTTCATTTTTGTCCTTCAGCACTTCCTTGAGCGTTTCCAGATCATCCGTTTTGTCAAGCATATTAAGAATAGGCTTCAGCATTTCATGAAATGCATTTTCTGCCTGTTTCTGCGCTTCAACTGCCATTAAATCAATCTGTTCCTGCTCTGTCTGTCCGATTTCCTCCTTCAGACTCTTCTCATCACCTTCATCTTCTGGCAGATACGGCTCTCTTGTCTCTGTTACAAGTCTTGGGTTGAGAACCTCTTCCCCGTCTTCAGGTTTTGGTATGTTAAATTTTTTATATATATGGTTCTTTGGTATTTCAAGTCCCATATCACAAACCAATGTCTTATAAATTTCTACTGTTTCTTTCTGATCTTCTGCCTCCTGGCAGTCAAAAGTAAAAAATGGAACATCCGCGTCATATCCAAAGTTATACTCTACCAGTGGTCTGATAATGTCTCTCCTGACTGTCACAGCCAATGCCTTTGCATCTCCGACTGTAAGATCATGTCTGACCTCGTTATGGACTTTCCCCTGTGCATAAGATCCTCCCGAATCAGATGATAGTGTCTGTCCCAAAACAGCTTTGCTGATCTGTTCATCGCAGTATCTTGCAAGTTTCTCATAAATTTCAACACTTGTTGTTTTCTGACTTTCAATGAACTCAATTATGGTGGAATCCGGTATAATTCCGGCTGCATCAGTTCCCAGACTGTAAATTGCCTCCATTAAAGCCTTTTTATCATCATCCGAAGCAGCCGCATTGTATTTTCCAAGTCGGAGCGGCATCCCAAACACTTCACAAAATGCCACCCAATCCTTCACATCATAATTTTTAAACAAATACATCCATGAAACAACACGGAGGATTCCTGCCCTGCTCGTATGTCCCGACTTTGCCTTGTACTTATGTACCACAAATTTATTTTCCGGAAGTGACATTCCTGACGGGAACTCTTTTGTGCATATTTTCATTTCATCTGTCTGAAAATCCCAAATTAATTTCTTCGGGTACACATACTCAATATTTTCGATAATATTTGCCAAGTTTGAATCCAGTCCCCATTCAATCTCCATGACACTCACCCCCTTACCAATGGCATCGAGCATGTCAATGAATATGGCATCCAGATTCTCAATTCCCTTCAGCTGCTCATTAATAAACTCCGCAATCTCCTTGTCTCTCTCATCATCACTGAACGGTTGAACTTCCCAGTCAAGTCCAGTGACAGCAAGTTTTCTTGTCTGAAGCTGTGAAAACAGGTGTGTATCCTTCTCTTCCATTTCCTCGAAGAGTTCCATCTGCTCAAATACATCTCCCCCATCCGCAGCTCTAAAGATTCTTGCAAGCCTTCTTGGTGTCAGTCCATTAGATGGATAAGTGGAATATTTATCGTTTACATCTCCAACTGCCAGCATCCCCCTGACTGGTTTTTCAATCCCAGTGTCTACTTCTGGTTTGAACGGCTGTTCTTTCATGCTTTTCTTTTTCTTCTTTGCCAATTCCATTTACCTCCTAATAGGCACCTTTACCAATATGAAACTTTCTTTTAATAACACTCTTATATTTGGTATTTGTGACAATTCCTTTAATGCTTTGTGCAAGCTGTACAGCCATCTGAAGCGCATCAGGTCCATCATCATTCTTTCCCATTGGGAACTCCGTCAGCTGCTTAATCAGTGTTTTGTGCTCCCTATTAAATTTGAGATACTTATTTTTGATAACCGGCTGAAGGGCTTCAATCCTAAGAACCTTGTTTGACAAGCTCTGTATCTCCTCAATTGGAAGATACTCTCCCTGTTCCACTGATCTCTGTGCCATGACATCCTTGAAAAAATACTGGAACTGTACCGTCTCAATTCCAAATTTGTAGAATCCCTTTGAATAATCTCTCTTTAGTCTGCGGTTGATTTCAAACACATCCTCGATTATGATGTCCGGTTTCCGCTTCTCAATTGAAGCATCCACAACATACATGTATCCAGTCCTGGTTGACAATGCAAGATTGATAATGGCACTGGTATCTGATTTCTTGTTCTTTCCCAGTGAGGGGTCATTCGATCCGATGAAGATGTACTCCGAACTCTTCCAGTCCATCAGTTCCGGCTCATACCAGTCGAACCATTCCTCATTGAATGTTGCATTATCAGGATCAATGGGATCATTCTGAAGCTCACTGTTAAAGGAAGCCTCGCCCTCTGTCACTTTCATTTCAATCAGGTCATAATAAGATAATTTGTCTTCCCACAAAACTTCTGTTCCTTCAAGCATTTCCTCTTCATGTGCTTCAAAAAAAGTCTTTGCATCATTTTCATGATTCTCATTCAACAGATTCGTGTATATAGACTCCCATTCATCCCACAAACTTTGATTCTTCGCCCATGAAATAACTGCCCGATATTTCTTTGCATGATATCTTGGATTCCGCAGGACATTGCTAAGAAGAGAATCATAATGAAGAACCGTCCCGATATACATGATATCTGTATAAGTATCTCCTGCCTTTGACACAGCTTTTTCAAACCATGATTTCAGCTTCTTCCTCTGCTCCGGTGTATTTACATTTTCATCATTCTCGATATCATCAAGAACAATGAGATCCGGTCGCCAGTTCCTGTGTTTTCGACCACGGACTTTCTTTCCAGAACCAATAGCCTCCACTTTTATGTCATTTTTAGTGAGAATACCGTTACTTCTCCAAGTTTTCTCACCTTTCAGGCTTCCAAAATCCTCAATCAGATCTGCATTTTCTTCCAGTTCTGTCTTAATTTCATCCAAGAATCCCTCTGCCTGTTCAGAAGAATCGGATAACAGAAGGATATAATGCTTATATCCGTACACTACAGCATGGAGCGAATCCTTAAATGTCAAGTTCGTACTCTTAGCATGTCCTCGTGGTGCAGCTATGACATTTCTGGAACCTTTCATCCTTGATATTTCCTTTGCATATTTCAACGGATTCTTGGATTTCAAAACTCCGCTTTCCCATATAGCATCCAGTTCCTCATGAAAAGCAGGTGACTTTCTCACAAAATAGTGGGATAAATAAGCCCTTCCGAAATATCCCAGATCAAATGCAGCAAGTTCCTTTCGAAGTCCTTTTTCTCCGGAAAGTGTTTCCCCATTCTTAAACCTTTTTAGAAGTTCCTGGCGTTTTTCCTTGTTGTCATCATTCCGGATAACATATTCGCTGAATAGCTGTTTCTGATATGCAGCATGGTCAATGATTTCTCTGTCCGGCTGTTCATCCAGTTCTCTGATCCAATCGTCAAGATCAATCATCTTCCATCATCCTCTCCTTCGCTCTTGTCAGAATGTCCTTCAGTTGTTCCGCTGACTGTGGGTCATTCTTGATGACTTTCATCATTTCTGTTTCCATTTCTTTGAAAGCAATATCCGCTTTCTTTTTCATATCCTGCCTTACTCTGTCCTTATATACTTTTGTTCTGGACAGCGAAGCAATGAGCCGACCTGCTTTATCCAGAGGCATCTCCTGGAACTCTTCCTCTGCGGTTGCCACCTTATTGACCAATCCATTCATGGTCAGCATGATTGCGGCTTCTGTATAATCTGCATCCGGATTGTCCTTTACAACTCTGATGAGCTGTTCGGTCTGTACCTGTGCCTCAAGCAGTCTCTGTGTTGCGGTGTTAGACCGCATTGCATATCTTCCAACACTTGACTTGGATATCTCATAGCCTTCCTGTTTCAGGTACTGACTGATATATTCATAAGTATTGGATGTATCCGCAAGCATCACATCCACTTTCACTCTCAATGCCTCAGGGAGCTCATCGATCTTTGAAGATACTCTTGTCCGTGTCCTCTTTTTTGCCATTAAATATCAACTCCTGCATCTTCAATTGTTCCTTCGGCAAGGTCAACTCCTGCTTTGGTAAGCTTGATAACTGCATCATTTGCATAAGCTGTGTAGGCTGTGACCTTTTCAGCTGTAAACTCGATGTATCCTGCTCCCTGAAGATAGTCCAGATACTTGCTGATGTCTGGCGAAATGATGAGACCAGCCGCCATCATCGAATTAGAAATCTGTCTGGTCAGTGCTGTGTTATTGAATCCTTTTACCAGACATCTGATGATATATCCCCGGATTGCTTTGTTCTGTTTAATTTCTGCCTGTTCCATGTCTGTCAATTTTCCTCACCTCGCTCGCTTATTTTTCTTTTCCCATCAAGAGCAGTCTGTCAAGTTTATTGTCTATCTTACCGATCTTGTCCTCCACTCCGTTCATTGACCGAAAGAAATCCTCACGGAGCACGAAGGTTGTAGCAAAGTCACCCTTGATATCATTGATCTCCTGCTTGATATGCTGGATGTCCTTACCTGTATTTTCTTCCAGTTTGTTGATTCGCTCATTCACCTTTTCATCATTCTTCTGAATCTTCTCCTGAATGTCCCTGTTGCCCTGTTCGATTTTTTCGTTCAGCGAATCTGTTGTATTTTCTAGTGCCTGTTGCAGTGCCTTGTTCCCCTGTTCCACGTCGCTGATCCAACGCTTCATAAAGAATCCAATAACACCAAGTCCTAATGTGATAACAGTTGCCATCACATCCGAGAAGGTAATCATATAATCCATATGACCACCGCCTTACTTAACTCTGAATAGCCTGTTAAAGAGTTCATTCACATCATCCCATCCGCTCATACTGACTTTCGCCACTACGAACGAAGCCAGGAACGATCCAAAAACCATATACCACTCAATCGGCATTTTCATGAATGCCATCATCGCACACATCACTGGTGTAGTAAGTGCGATTGCCACGATGTAGCACACAAGCTTGGTTGGAAGACTGTCAATTTTCTCAACACACTTCAGTCCTTCTGTGACCAGTGAAGTAAGAATGGCACATACACTGATAAAAATCAGTAAAGCAGTCACCGCTTTTGTCACATTCTCTATCCCGATCATTGTCAATAATTCTGTCATAGACATATCACTCTCCTTGTCAGGGCAACAAAAAGAAGGTCATGACTTTTAAGTCATGACCTGATTATAGAGTGTTATATTCGGAGTGTTTAGGGGAAGCATTATAGGATAATATTTTCCGGGAAATTTCTCAAGAATCCGCATAAAATCGGCATTTTCTGTTGACAACCACGTAATTACGTGGTACTATATACTTGTAAGGAGGTGATACACTTGAGGGATAAAATCAAGGAGATGACGGAGATAATAAAAGAGCTCAACAAGTTGTTCGACCAACTCATCAAGCTCTCTTGGAAGATATCTTCACTTGCCGGTGTGATACTCTTCATCATCTACTCTTTAACAAAGTAGTGGTTGGGGCGAAAGCCCCTTCCCTTACTTAAAAATAACACAATTCCTTCAAGAATACAACATGAAAAAATTGTTAAGAGAGACTACTGGTCTCATCATCCGTATCCTGTTGTTTATGCTCCCGGTCATTCTACTGGCTGCACTTTACCGCACTTTATTTTAGGAGGCACTTATGAACCTTAGAGAAATACGAAAGTCACAAAATCTGTCAGTTCCGGAGCTGTCACGCCTCTCTGGTGTTTCAGTCCGCACTATTGAAGATTTAGAAAAGCGTGGAGACGGAAGAGTCTCCACGCTCATCAAATTAGCGGATGCATTGAATGTATCACTAGACCAGTTATGCCGACAATCTACTTCCCATTAAACAGCTCATCAAGGGTCATCTGACCGACAGGCGGCTCATCCTTCAGGATGTTCCATATCTGCTTAACAGTCAAGTTGTATTTGTCCGCCAGTTCCTTGTCATTTGAACCATTAAACTCTTTCTTGATTCGCCTGTTCCTTGCAGGGCTGACTACGTTCTCAACCTTTGGAAAATATATTTCATCACCTCGTGCGTAATTGCTAAGTTCCACGAACTTCTGAACTCCAACGATTTTCGCAATCTCCTGATAACGTTCCGCTATGTCCTCCATCCTGGTCTCATCAATCAATTCCTTTAACAGTTCATCTTTCATTCAAACCAACCTCTCTATACCTTTTTCGTATATGCCAGTGAAATCCATCCGGCTCCGCTCTTTAACTTGCCCCATCCATTTGATACTTCTACAATGGTATATACATTTTTTTTAGATGCATTCTCGCAAATCTGCCCTTTCACTTTATATTTCGTTCCAGCACCTGCTCTGATATTCAGCACATCACAGGTTGTTTTAACTTTAAATGGAACTCCTGAAGAAGCTGCCGATTCATTAGAAGCTGAACTTTCTGAAGGACTTCCACTGGACGTGGAATTTGCTCTTTTTCCATAAGATGAAATAGCACTCTTGAAAGCACTCCACTCTTTATTGCCGGAACGAACATCAGGTTCTCCACATATCTTACCAGTAACATCATAATGACGAAGCACATGTTTTTCATCAATTCCATACTTGTCCATGAGGTAAGCAAACAGCTGAATGGCTGCTTTCTTTGTCTCCTCTGTATAATACCATTGCCCATTCGCATCTTTTTTGACACAAAGTTCAACACCGATTGAATTGGAGTTTCTACATTCCTTATGTTTATAGGTCTTTGCTCCACAATGCCATGCTGTATCATTCTCCTCTACACACTGCCATATCTCACCATTATGACCTACAAAGAAATGGGCAGATGCTCCTCTGTATGTATCATAAAAATATCTGCAATTTGCTTCAGCTCCACCAGTAGCTCCTACAAAATGCTTTACCAGATACTTGATCTGTCCGGCTGATCTGTTCGAATCACTAAAGTTAACCTTCGTAATCATTTTATTAATCTTTGGTTTACTTGCCATTTTCCGTCTCCTCCTCTTCATCTGCTCCTTCAGTCCCATCGAATCCCATCATATCCGGATCAAATGATGCTCTGAATCTTTTCAGTTCTTCCTCAGTCATTTCAGATACTGGTTTCTCAGGCTCCTGAAAACCTGCTTTTGTTGCCTCGCTTGAAAATTTGTCCATGACTGTTTCCTCCTATTCTTTGTCATAATCAATAGTGATGCTTGTTTTTGAATCTACAATCAGACACTTTTTAATAGCTTCTATCGTCTGATCCAGACCATCCTCCGGAAGAAATGCTTTAATAAGCTCTCCATTTTTAATTTTGTAAATATAGTAAAGCTCCACATCAAAATCCGGAGCAGCATCCTCATTCGGATATCCAAATACACTCACAAGCGTCTGCTTGTCCTTCACATAATCACCCTTCAGCTTTTTGATAAGCAGTTTTTTCTGTTTTGCATCCGGCTTTATAGACATTTCATCCAAAAACGATTCAAGAGTGTACTCAAATGTATAGTCACCGGTAAAAATTGCCTTCAGCATCTGTTCCAGTCTGGAATCATATTTATACTTAGTTTCTGTTGTTTCCTTTACCTTTGCCTCCCAGACTCCTTCTGAAAGAAGCTTTTTCAATTTGTCAGGATTCAAAACATCAATCTGCTGACTATCCATGACAGAAACATTTCCATCCGAAGAAAAAAACTTAATAAACTTTACATTACGGTCTTCAATGATTCGAAGACCTCTGCCCTGAAGTTCGGCTTTGACTGCATCCAGTTTACTTTTATATTCCTTCTGGCTCTGATCGAGCTTCACAGCTGTGGTAACCAACTGTGCATTATTCATTTCTGCATATATCCTCATTAGTTATTTTCTCCTTTCATAACTGCAAGAGTTTTCTCTACACACATTCGGCAAATTCCCTTGCCTTCAAACTTCTTTACTCCTTCCGTGGTTCCACAGAACACACATCTTGGCGTATATGGTCTGATAATAATATCCCCTCCAGATTGTGATACTTCCATAGGATCTCCGCCCTGAAGACCAATTTCTCTTCTCATTGCTACTGGAATGCTGATTGAGCCGTGGCTCGTTATTTTTTTATACGCTATACTCATATGAAGCTGATACTCCTTTCTAGGCATCTAAGATGTCCCTGATATAATCATACTGTTCACTTATTGTGTAGGAAGTCCTTTCCTCTGCTTCCAGCTTGTCATGGAACTCCTTGAGTCGAATTGCAAGCTTCAGCGTCTTCGCTACCCCTACCGCCTCAGAAGAAACACGCAGGTGCTGATCCGTACGCAAGAGCATATAAGAGATGGCTGCGTTCAACCATATATCCCACCCATAATATTCCACATCCTTACCGTTCCATTCCTCCCTGGCTTCCTCGATATACTTCTTCCTGTTCAGCCTTGGCTTGTCCGGTGGAACTAAACCTTTTTTCTGCATATCCTTTTTCACATCAGATCGAATTTTCCGCTCTGATTTGTTCATTTTTTTCTTAGCTGTCACTATTCTCCTCCTCTTCCCTGATAATCTGTTCAGATAAAGTCCGCATAGCTGCAAAATGAATATCAAGCATACTGTCCTTCACATCATCCAGGCTTTTTCCTCTGCGTATTGCTTCCACACCCATAAGCTGCTCCAATGCTCCGCACATGGTGGCAAGTTCTACCATATCAATGTTAGTAGCCTGAAATTCAACCTTCCCACCTTTCAGAACAATTAGAAGTCTACTCTCCTTTTTCTCCCTGAACATTCTTCACTTTTTCCCTTTCCACCATACTTTTCAATGCTTCAATCAATTTTGAACACTGCTGATAATTCAACCATTCCACACTGGACACCTGAAACATCTTCTTACAAAGTCCATTGACCCTTGCCTTCTTGCTCCACCCAAGTTCCTCTGTCAGCTTATAGACCTTTTTCCGCTGATTTGCCGTTGCAACATTACCTGACCGCCTCTGTCTGTTTCTAGTTCCCTTGGATGAAGAGTCTTTCATATTCTGAAGTACACTGACCATTGTTCCAAGTTCCCTCTTATTCAGTGCCCTGATACTATCTTTTCCCGTGTGGGCAGACACTAAAAGATGCAATTCCTCATCCGTCATTGAAAGTTCCGGAGACTTCGCAAGTCCCCACAACATTTTGATTGTTGGACTAGCCATGAATCATCACTCCTCTCTCCTCTTTGCAAATGGCTTTTCCCATTTCCTTCCCCTGCTGACGCATACAACTGTTCTGAAAAAATACAGGAATCTTTATTTCTTTTTCCTCGGAAATTTTTTCCGGAAGAATTTTCTGACTGATTCTAAACTCGCAGTTCATGTCCACCTTATCCCGCATCATTCCAATAATATCAGCAACAATATTCTCTGTTCCCTCTTCCTCAATCTCCAAAATAATCTGCCTTCTCATGGCTGCTCTCCTCTCTGCTCATGAAGCACTTCCAGTTCCCATGTTCTCTGAGATATCTTGGTCGCATATTCTGAATAGATACCGTTGTTATACAATTCTTCTGCCCTGTCATGTTTCATGTTGTACTTCATCAGTACCAGGTAAAGGTCATCCCCTTCCTCTTCAAACAACTGTGCAAGGTAATCCGTTGCCACCAGTATATTGGAATAAGCATCCGTCAAATCAGTAACCCCGAGCTTTTCCATGCTGTCACGATGCCATTTTGCATTGACCTGCAAGAGTCCTGTATCTCCCGCTTCATTTATCACTTTAGCTTCGCCCGAACTTTCCTGCTCTATCATTGCCATGAGAAGCTCCGGACAGATATTATACTGTTGTCCAATCGTCTCACAATACTTCTGGTATTCCTTGGCAATCCATGTATCCTCTGCATCCACCCGCATTGATTCCGGCTCATACTCAGTATCCGGAGCAATTAACACAATATCTTCTATGGATGCATCTGTTTCAGCACAACACTCATATCTTGCATCCAGTTCTCCTTGCTCACACTCTGTTGATGCAGATGGAATAAGGATGGCTGATACAGTAACAAGTAAAAATATCCGTTTCTTCAATATGTCCACCACCTTTTACAACATCATCATATTGGATGCCTGATTGACAATCTTCATCGTAATCTGTGTTTGCCCATTCTCTTTCAGAATACGGATCACGTTGTTCAATGTTCTATCCAGTAGTCTGAAGCATCCCGTCTGTGCATTCGTTGCTCTGCTGATAAATTCCATCATGGCAGCATCGTCTACATCATAGCCTTCCATATAATCCTTGACTTCCTGCGGTGACAATCCTTTCAGCTTATAATAAAAATCCATGCGGTTCGCAAAACGTGCAAGGTTTCCTTTGATTTCTGCTTCCAGTCTTGGCTCCCCGGCAATTACAATACCAACGTCTGACTGGTCGAAAATTCCTCTGATAATCTCCATCTTCTTCTGTGTGTATTTATTGATAAGTTTATCCGCTTCATCAATAATAAGAAGGTATCCTTCATTTGCATTGAAGAAGTCTCTGATCCGGTTCACACGGCTCCATATTGTTCCACCAGATCCCTTTGGCATTCCAATCTGGATCTCAATAGCCTCGACCAGATCCCGGCAAGCCATTGTGTCATCACATTCGATATAGGCAACCCGTGGCATCTTTGCATATTTCTTCAGGGCATGTGTCTTTCCGTATCCTGATTTTGCAACAATGATTCCAAGTGCCATATTCTCCTGACAGGATTTACAGACACCAATCGTCTGTATATAATCTTTTGACTCAAAGTATGCAATCTTTGGTTTGACCCCTGACACTGTTCTGCCAATAGCCTTAACCTCTTCTGTTTCTGATTTGACATGTTCCTCATATTCTTTCACAAACTCTGTGAGTTTCTCTTCCAGTGCTTCCGGATTAGAATTGTACTTTCCATTCAGATACTGACTCACTGCTGATCTTGAGAAATTCATTCTAAGCGCAAGCTCTGCCTTATTCATTTTCAGTTCTTTTAAAATTTCGATCACACGCTCGCGGAGCGTTTTTTCCATTGTATAAGTATTCTGTGCTAAAGCTTCCATAATTCAACCAACCTTCCTTTTTGTCAAAAATATTGATAATTACAATGCTCTTAACGCTTTAAGAGCTTCCTCTGCCTTGCGATTGATGTACTCATTTTCCTCTTCAGGCTCATCCTTCCTGGATGTTCCTCTGAATCCATTCTGGTAAGTCTTGTCCGTTGGTATTGCAATGACCTTTCCAGACTGCCTATCAGATTTTCCACTAATCATCAATTCAATTCCGCCTGTGGTCTCATTAAACCCAACATACTGTTCATTCATTTCTGTAAACGATACATTTGCCTCCTGAACGGTCTCTTTATCTTTCTTAAGCTGTCTCTTCTGTCTTCCTAAATGTTCCTTGAGAGCTTTTTGCTCCACTCCGTTCTCTGATGCAAATACCATAAGTTCCTGTGAATAAGCTTCACATACCTGCTTTCCATCCCTAAATACATAGATGGTTGCCATATCATGCGGATCATATTTCACATCCACATAGCTGTTGATGTAGTCGCATAAATCGTCTGATCTGTATGTAAAATCTCCAATTTTGATACCAACATTTCTTACAAATCTCCGCTCCGATTTCATCATCAGAATAGTTGCATAGCTCTTCGGCGGACATGCTTTGAAATATTTCTCAGAATTTTCGAAGCAGCTCTTCGGTGTCTTGAATTGTTCTCCCTGCTTCTTAAGTGCTCCATTCTCTTTGACTTCATATACTTCATGCAGCCATTGAGTCCATTTTTCAAAAAACTCTTCCATCGAGAGAAGTTCCCCACGTTCCAACATTCTTTTAATATCCTTATCAACCTTTGCAAATGTCTTTGAACCTGTGAGTGTTCCTGTGTAACTTGAAAACCATTTTGTGAACTTATTACATACAGTTCCAAAAAATCTCTCAATCTGTCCTTTTGTCCATGCATAATATGGAAGCGCCCGGTGATAATCTTCAATACCAATCGATTTGTAAAATCCCTTTGTGGTATCATCAAATTCCATTCTCTGTCTGTCATTTCTCGCATAACCGGTCATATTCCTGGCTGTATAATCCTTACCATTATCTATGTAGATATACTGTGGAACACTTCCCGCATCTTTATATAGAAGCTTCAGGAGCGATTGTTTTAAAATGTCACTATTGGCATCCTTACACATAACATCTCCAATAATCCTTCTACTTTTAATATCTACCCATGCCACCAGATGAGGCTTGATGGCTGTCACTTTTCCGTTTGGATGTGTATATGCAACCCAACAGTCAAATGTATGTTCATCTCCCATTACCACCTGCATGACCTTGAGATCTTTGGTATTTCGTTCGCACTTTACCATGACCTTGTTTTTATATTCACGCTCACCCCGGCTTGCAAGATACCAGGCATTTCTCATTCCTTCATCATTCATCAAATGACTAATATAGCGAGCAACAGACTGATAGGATGGTATTTTCTCCCAATGATTGATATTTGCTATTGCCTGAAGTTTTTCATAAAGCATTTCTCTTGTGCCCTGATTTTGGGCAAATTCCTTATTGAACCAAATATTTTTTATTACCTGCTTTACTTCAGGAGTGAAGCTTGGAAATGTTCCCGCTTCTTTCGGTTTCCGGCATAAGCAGAGCACCTTGAAGAAATCATAATTACCACCATCCTGCTTGTGCATTTTATCCGCCCATGCTGATGCTTCCTGATATGCTTTTGTATATCTGTATAGAGTTCTTTTCCCTTTGCCAAGTCTTTCCTGTGCAAATGTTTCAGCGAATTCAGTCCTGCCCCTTTCGTCATACTCAAGGAACTCCCTGACAATATTTCCAAGCTCCATCGCCTTATACCAGTCTTCTTTTCGATTTTCAATGTACCAGTCAATGTCTTCCTCAACGTACCACGGAGTTTCCCCCGCCTGATCCGCTTCCTGAACCGGAGCTTCCGCAACCGCTTTCAGCTTTTCCCTCTCCTTCCAGGCTGTTCTTGCCTTCTTAGATAAGGATGAAATTGCAACCATTATCATTTCTTTTCCACCAGTTTCCCTCTGTTCTTTATCAATAAGAAACTTCTCCGGATTTCGGTGAACCCTTCTCTGCATGGTTGCATAAGTTGTACCTTCCAGTTCTGCAGCCTCGTTGAGTGTCACATATGCATCCGCCATTATTCCACTCCTCTCATGCTGCTATATTTAATATTTCTCTAATCTTCTCAATGTACTTCTCGCCGCTTCGATCTCCATGAAGAATTTTATTCAGATACTGTGGCGTGGTACCAAGCGCATCCGCCAACTGTGCAGCCGTCATGTTATTATCAATCAGTTTCTTCTTGATCTGCTTTCCAAGCTTTGAGTAGTTTCTATTTCCTGACGCTTTCATGCCATCACCTACCTGTGTTATACTTTTCGTTCTACCGGAAACCTCTCTTTCTTTTTTCACACAACCAACCTTTCAATTTATACTTTATGGAGTTTTCTTGTTCTTAGCTTAGTGCCATACATTTCCCGTTTCTTCAGGTCTGATCTTGCGATCACTTCCATCATCTCTTGGGTATTTTTTACTACCAGATACTTTTCAGGATCAAGTCCGTGGGACTTCATTATATTTTTTTGATTCCGTGTCGGGAGCTTTCCATTTTTCATCGATATTTCACCTCCGCACATTCAATCATCTGTTCCAGTATGTCAGTTTCCCTTTGGAGTTCACTTTCTTTCTCCTGAAGTTCCATACTCTTTTCTCTGACATTTTCTAATTCATTGTCAATTCTTTCCTTCAGACAAACCAATGCTTCCATGCTGTTGTCTGTGATAATCAACTTTTATCGCCTCCCTGTTCATCACTGCACCAGTAATCTTTCATAAAAGACCCTATGCAGAAATTTTTATGAATACCGGATGCACACATGTGTGGAACTTTCATTTGTCGCATCCCTGTGTATGTGTTACAATGCTACTAGGTTTTTTAGATAAAAGCCTGAAAGGGGGTGATTCCTGTGGTTACTTCCTTTGATAACTTCAATATTAGATGGAAACAAATTTCCTCTAAAATCGAAGCGGATTGTGTTACTTCCGAATTTGAATGTTCCCTACCAAAGAATTATTCTGATTCTCGTAAGTACCACATGACTAAAGTGGTTTCGCCACAAAAGGAATCAATTTCCTATTGCATCATCTGATGATGTTGCAGCCATTGGAGGGGCTTTGCTCCTCTAATGGATTTTCAAGCTTTCGATTTGATTTTCCCCTATCGAACGATAGTTTTTGATTGAGAAAATCACTGGGATATGTTATTTTTGGATTGGTTTATTTTTAACCCTAAAACAAGTTTACTCTGATATACGAGTTTTGTCAATAATTTTATTCGTTTATTAGAGTTTTTCTTATTTTAGAGATTGGAGGACTTATGGATTTAATGATTGGAGAACGAATTAAAAACCGTAGAAAAGAGTTGCATTTAACTGGAAAACAAATAAAAGATGCTGTTGGCATATCCACTGGAAACCTCAGTGATATAGAAAATGGAAAAATTCTTCCATCGTCTTCTGCTCTTATTGGTCTATCAAAAGTATTAGAATGTTCTTGTGACTATATTCTTTTAGGAAAATCTCATATATCAGAGTCTTCAAGTAACTCTAATATACGAGACTCCGAACGTATTCTTCTGGAACAATTTAGAAACTTGCCAGACGATGATCAAGAGGAAATTTTAATGATGGTGCAACTGAAATACAATCGCACACAGAAATCAAAAGAAGCGGAAGTAACATCATCAATTTCCAGATCCGGAAATGACATAGATGAAATTGCTTAATTTTTTTATTTCTTATGGGTTATTTATAACCCATAAATCTAGATATTTTTGTCTTATTGGTTTTTAGGGAATCATTTTCCTTAAATATGCAAGAAATCCGCTAAAATAGGTCAATCAGACATACTCATTAGTAATGTGCAATTTTGTCTTATTGATTAAATCCGTTTTTTCTCTTGAATTAGCGGAACCAGTAACGCTCTGTAACGGCTTTTTTTGAATACGTTTTTACTTGTAACGCCCATTTTTCAAGCCTTTCCGAGAATCATTTCAAAATATACAGTAAAAATTTGTAACGCAGTAACGCCACGTTATAACGCTTAAACTATTTACACCATCACTTACACTTGATATAATCATCTTACAACCAACCAATCAAATATTTTAAAAAGGACAATCGCTCACAAATGGCTAAAAACCAATGCTTCCAGGCGGTTGTCCTTTTTATTTTCCACAGAACTGTGGATAACTCCATAAAAAAAGACATGACACTCGATTTTCTCAAAATCGTTGTCACATCTTCTCATTTTTTCTTTTATAAATTCGTTGAATCCCTTGAAGAATCGGGGTTTCCCGCAATATCTCACGTTGACTCCACTAATCTTGGTCTGGATGTCTTATTGTGTCAGATATTCTAATAAGTTACAATTGCCCAGAACTTTTTTCTTCAACAGAAGATGAAATATCCTATTCGCAGATTTT
>ERZ791819.125-NODE-125-length-63217-cov-12.119486_pt1 | contig 63217 bp, 58 predicted proteins | sample MGYA00510301_ERZ791819 | MGnify/ENA primary metagenome ERZ791819 (study PRJEB30046, sample SAMN00791999) | human gut metagenome | study: EMG produced TPA metagenomics assembly of the A metagenome-wide association study of gut microbiota in type 2...
TTATATATTATATAGGTATCGCTTTTTGTTTATCTTAATAACGTGATATAGTAATATAATTATATAAATATATAATTCATTAAAAATATAATTATACATTTACATAAATGTATAATAATGTAATTCTATGGCATCGTTGCTGATTTTAAGTGACAGAGACACGGAAAACGGATATTGGCATAAATTTCATGTTGATTATACCGCAATAGGGTAATATTTTTGTTTTAGTCCCTTTCTACTTCCCTTCAGAACCCTTTTAATTTCTTTTGTCTTTATTGCATTTTGCCCCGTTATTGCCCGTTGGGTGATGTCATTTTATCTGCAAAGTTAGCTTGCACTTGAATTTTTGGCCAAGTGATGCTTCGCTTTTCATTTGAAAAATCTTCCTCCTCTGGAGAGTATTTTTCAAGAAACACTTGTCTTCATTCTATTGCAATCTTTTAGGCAGAAAAATAGACAAATCCCTCCTGGCAGAATAAGCTGGAATATAAGGGAACAAACAATTTGATTATTAATTTTTAAAATAATTATTGTTATGAGTGTTTTGAAACAAACAGAAAAAATTCGTTCTATTGTCGTGTCGGTATTGTGCCGTAAAAATCGCAGGTTTCAGTCCGAGCCGGTGTTTGTCATGGAGCGTTGTAGAGAAAAGGAAAAGAATCTTACCCGTGTTTTACTCACCGAAATTTTCACCAACGGCCTTTGTTTAGTAACATATCCTTGCTACAACGAGGAACAGCAAAGCCTTTCCGATATTTGTCTTGACAGTTTGCTTCGTCTGCTGTACTTGGTTGAGCCGGAGTTTGACCTTACATGTTCTTTCGATGATTACGGAGTTTACGCTTATCCTGTCAGCCGTTTCAGTTGTGATGCTTCTGACGAGGATATTATCTCCGATTACATGAACAATTCCAACGACGAAGACCCGGTAAGGAAATATACCATCGAAGAGTTTCTGTCCTATATCAATGACGAGTGTTTTAATGATTTTGGCTATTGGGTTCGTTTGCTCAGGTAGTTTTGGTAGTTAAATGTTTTGTGTAATATATTAATCAGATGCTTTATGAATTTAGAGAATATTAGTAAGCAACAGCTTTTTCGGGAGATTACAGAACTTATGCAGCCGTTGTATTTCCCTGTACCTTATGAAGAAAATAATATCCAGGAATTAGCCCAACAAGAATATAAGTTGTTTTGTAAGGTAATATCCGCAAGATATGGCTTCGACAATGACAAGTATATCCTTGCCCATAATGGGCATTCACTGTTTGACATTGTACGCGATGATGTCATTCTTGAATTGCGTTCCCGTATGCGCAGAGACTCTTACCTGCTTCAGAGTGAAGCCATTCGGCAGCATCTTGTCATGCTGGTACGACAAGCCGTTGTCAGAGCTGGAGGATGTCTTGGCACTTTCTACAAGAATGTCAGGGTTCATCACATGGAATACAAATCCGGAGACATGTACGATGATGTTCCGGCTGTAGTTTTCCATAGAGGTATGGCTTGTACTGCCGGTGGATATGAGAGTGCCATGTTGTACGATGTTTATCTTGCACCGGATGACAGGCTGATGTGTACTCTTGACGACAAGTATTGTAGCGAGTATGATGTTCCACTTGATACACTTCTTCTAGAAAGCCTGTTTGAGGTCGTTCATTGGTTGCGTATTAATAATTTTTTACCGGAAACAGACGCTCCCGCTTGGGTGTGTGAGGAGTGCGGTTCATCGGATGTCGAAACTCTTGCATGGGTTAATCCCAACGAGGACAATTCGTTTGTCGATTTTTTGGGTACAGATGACAGAGGTAACAACTGGTGTCATCATTGTGAGGAGCATACTGGTCTTGCGCTGTTTGCAGATTATGATAGTAACCAATCATCTTTAGGAGATTAATATTTATGGATAGTGTTTATATCAGGAATTTCAGCATCGAAGTGACACGCCGTTGCAATATGGCGTGTTCACATTGTATGCGTGGCAATGCTATGACACTCGACATCAGCCATGCCTATATTCGGAATATGTTAAGCCGCGTTCGTGCGGTTCACAACATCAATATTACCGGTGGTGAGCCGTCTCTCAATGTCAAGGCTATGCGGTACCTTCTTTCTAACCTCAAACATCGAGGAGTCCATGTTGACCGTTTCTACATTGTTACTAATGGTTCTCTGTCTTCCATTTCCCCTGATTTCATAGAAAACTGTTGCGCTCTGTATGATTACCAGACAGAGAAGGTCGAAGATACCGGAAGACACATGCTCGAACTCAGCGACGACCGTTTCCACAACAGTGCAGAGCGCGAAAAGGTAGTCTCCCGTTTGTCTGGTTTGTCTTTTTTCGGGATGCGTGGTCAGTCGGAACACATGTTCCTTTTCAAGGAAGGAAGATGCACAGTCGGTTTTGACAATCCGGTTTATCCCATTTACATGGACGAGGATGGAGTCGTTCACGGCGATGTTTATCTCAATGCAAAAGGCATGGTCTGCAGTAATGGAGACATGAGTTATCAGCGACAGGAATCTAATTTTTTGTGCAAGTCATCTTGCTTTTATAGTTATCTTAAGTCAACAGTCGGTAATTATTGAATTTAAGTTATGAAGACAGTTAATAGTTTGTCAGGAGGAAAAACATCCTCTTACATCGTCGTGCATTATCCGGCAGATATCGAAGTCTTTGCTCTTTGTTGCATTGATTGTCACAATGCTGGGGCTACCATCGACAAGCGCATGAAGCAGATGGTCAATGACAGGTTGCAGAAGTATTGTTCTCATTATCCCGAATTTGTGGCTACTTCCGAAGATCCGAAAGTCCTCAAAGTTATTTTCGACCTCGAACAGCGTATAGGTCGTGAGATTATCTGGTTACGCGGTATGGGCTGGGAAGAAATGATACGCCGTAAGCGTGCTATTCCCAATCGGGCCAAGCGCTTTTGTACGACAGTCCTGAAGATGCAGCCTATCTTTGAGTTTCTATATTCATACCACGAGCTGCCCGTTCGTATGAGGATAGGCTACCGTTACGACGAGCAGGAACGCGCTTTGCGTTTTACCGAGAATTTCAAGTTCGCTTATATGGCCGAGTGGCAGGAGCGGTCATGCCGCTGGATTAACCGATGGCAAGATATTCACTGGCGGGTGGGTGAGTTCCCTCTCATAGAAGACCGTATCACCCACTATGACATCAAGCGTTACTGGCAGGACAAGGGAATTGACTTTCCCGAAGATTCCAACTGTCTCAACTGCTTTTGGAAAGCGCCGGCACAACTGCGCAAGAATTTCGATACATGTCCTCCCGTCATGTGGTGGTCAGCTATACAGGAGGATCTTCAAGGCAACACCTTCAAGGACAAGATGAGCCTTTCATCCATATCCAGGCTGCCGCTTCAGCTCGACTTCTTTTATGGTACAGGTTCAGGCTGTCAAGCAGGTTTCTGTACAGATTGATCCCATATTCCTTATTGGACCTGTCGGCTGTCTGCCGTCGGGTCTTTTCCCATTTATATATCGTTATTACCTGAAGTTCTCCATATACTCGTTGCCGGTTAGTATCATCAATGCCAAAACCCGTTTATTTTCTCTGCAAAGTTCGATTGCCTTCTCTTCGTCCTGTCAAGGCCTGCTTTCTGCGTGTTGCTGAAAAATCTTCCTTTCCGCCCTGCCGAAAGCGTATTTTTCGCACCATCCTTGGCCGGACTGCTTGTCAATCTTCGGGCAGAAAAAATCAACCTTTTGGCAAAAAGATGTACGACCAAAGGGAAATAAATAATTTAATGTTCAATTTAATCGGATAATACAATGGGAATAGAAGAAATTTTACAGCGTGATTCAAAATACAAATATATGTTGCTTGGTCGTATGCAGTCAGATTGCGAGTACTATCTTGGCTTCGGTAATAGGAATCAGTCCCGTCTATGGGCTGGCAACGAAGAAAAGCAGATAGAATACATGAAACAGCTTTATAACAGTTTCGATGAAGATGAGAAACCGCAATGGCTGTCCATGAGCCAGATTCTGGATTACGCCAGACAGATGATACCTTCTGCTGAATAAATCTATATACTGGCCATAATCAAATCCCGCAGGCATTGAGTTTTGCTTAATGCCTTGCGGTTATATCCTGTTTCCCTCTTTTAGTCAGCATATCCATTTTATATTTCCATGCCTCCACTTATATCTGTTGTTCCAACATTCATTGTTCACATCGGGAGTAGCCATTCATTTCACTGCAAAGTTCTATTGATGCCAGCCATATCTTTACAAGGCTTCCTTCCAGTTATGTCAGAAATCTTCCTTTTTTATGTGTCGTTCAGCATCTTCATTTATATTCTTTGATTTTTAAGCAAATATATTTCATCTTATTTACTATATTTGCATCATTACCAACCAATCTAATATTGAATTATATGGCAGCAGAGATTCTACTGGAAATAAACGGTCATAAGTATAATGCTTCAGGCTTCTCTTATGATTTTTACCAGGTACCGGATTTCAAGGGAAAATCTGTTACCGGAATAAAGGGCGGTGATATCCATGTCGTCCTTGATTCAAGTTACGACAATTCTATTCTGGAAACCATGTTGTCGGATAAGACAAGGAAGGTTTCTTATGTACCGTGGGAAGAATATGAGCCTTGCCCTGTTTCTGGTAGAATCCAGTTTGTGCAGGATGATGTACATGTATTCCGTGAACTTGCATTTGAGGAAGCCTATATTACCCGTTATAAGGAAAAGATGGATGCCAACGGTTATCCTATGAGTATTTTGCTTACTATTTCTACGTTGCGTCTTGATATTAACAAGTTCGTTCGTATGGACAGACGACCTGAAACCACTTATGGTTTTGGGTGGGTAAAATGTAAGGAGGAAAATATAATATGCTCCCCAACTCAAAGTGTAACAACATTTAAAACAGAAGTTGCAGAAATAGAAATTGTAACCCCATTATTAATTAATAAATACACAAATAAAAAAGGATTGGAATATAGTCAATCATATAAACTGAAAGTTAAAAGTTATACAAATGGAACTCCCGAATCAAAGCGTGAAATAAAATGGGAGTATAGTTATATTTCTAATAATGGAGATGTCGTTATTGGTACATTTGAAAAAGGACACAATAGAGGTGAACTTATTGACTTTAAAGTATCCAACGAAGATTTAATAGGCACTATAATTACGTTCTATGCCTATATAGTAGACAAAAATATGGGAGGAAAATATAGTGCGTATGTAAATCCTTTGTATTATTACAAAGGAAGAAAAGAGTGGGGAAAATTACAATCGGAAAGAAAAGATGAAAATTCACAATTTTCTGCACATGGTCATAAATTATCTCTTCAAGATTTATTAAAAAATAAGAATGCTGATTTTTGGGCTAAAAGTAGAATGAGGGATTTGGATAAACTAACAGAAAAAGTTGTTTTAGACCGTTATAAATGTATAAATAATTTAGCTCTTTCTGATAACGATAATATAGAACAGGTCGTTACAAATAATTTTATAACAGGAAAACAAACTACTTTGAGTTTTGATGAACATTCTATTCTTTCAAAAAAGCTTCATTCTGTTCCAAGTTTTCAACCATATTTTCAAATGTATTTAAATGTAATAAAAGGATTGATAGTAAAAAATAAACTTGAAGTTGTTGATGGTGAACAAATAAAAAAAGAATTTATTATTAGAGGTAATCAAACAGGAACACCTAACTTCTCAGTTAAAAGTGAGATCTATTCTTATGATTACTATGGTATATTTGGGGGAACCCAAAAGATTGTAGTAGATATAGAGGTAATTCAGTTTTCCAAGCATAAGTACCTTTTAAAAACAAAAATGCATATAAAGGATTGGTATGGCTCTGATTGGGAAGATATAAATGGTATAGCAATAAAGCCTTTGTTTTTACAATGTTTTTTTTGGCTACAACATCATTATAATTATCATCCTTTTGAGACAGAAGTAGTTTTTGTGTCAAATGATATTATTGAAATAAAGTAAAATGCGAAAAAAAATATTTTTTATAATTGCAATCATTTTTATTGGATTTATTGTTATTGAAAAAAATATCCAAACGACCAATAATATTAAGATATATAATGTAGGTGTAGATAGTTGCTGCACCTACTCGATAAATAATTTTGTTGATAATGAAAAGCTCTTGCATTCGATATTAGAAGAATTGAATAATAGTAAATATCCTGTCAATTCTTTTATAACGAATGAAGAATCTGCAAGTTATTCAGATGGATTAGTTTATACTAATGGGACAAGTGATTTATTGTATTTTAAAAAGCACCATGATAAAACAGATAAATTCTTATTTGTAAGTTTGTTTTTGTTAGAAAGAAATAACTGTGATTTGCAGATGAAATCTTATACAGACAGTTGTGCTGTTTATCTTGGTACTTTTGATGAATTAAGTGTTAATGTATTAAGATGCTCTCTGAATAAAATAGAGTCGGATAAATTTGAAAAAAAACATAATAATTTTTTATATAAGTTTTGCAATACAAAGGGAAAGTGTTTAGAAGTGTCATACATGGACTGGGGGGAATGTTTTAGCTTGCATTTAGTTGATAACAATAAATAGTATGAAATTTCCGTTATGAAAAAAATATGTATATTATTAATGACTTCTTCACCAGTAAGGTATTTTATATTTACTATGATTTGTTAATATAGAAAATATTCTACTCCCTATATAATCAATTAGTATGAGAGTTTTTTTATTGTTAATCATCATTTGCTCTTTTACTCTTTTTGTAAAGGCACAAGAGGTAGAGATTGTTCAAAGAATATCCAAGCAGCAACCTATTCTATTTATTGATGCAGACAACAAAAAAGTTGTTCGTGTTAAATTTCCTTTGTGCATTAAAGTGAATAATAAGTCTAATGAAGTCGTTTCTTTGATTTCTGCTACTTATTATGGCTACGGAGATTACTATGATAATAGTAGAAAAAAATGGCACAGAATACTTGGCTTATACCAATGTCCTTCTGATACGCTGTGCCGTTCTATAGAATTTGCAGATATTAAGCCAGATGGTAATCAGGATTTTATGATGTATACAGAACATATATTATATAACAATTCCAAATATAATAATCTCTTTAATGATTTTATACCTCCATCAATACAGGAAGATACATTGATACGGATAAATCCTATGAACCTGCCTGTAACTGAAAAAAAATGTCTCAGAACAATGCTTGAAGGAGACTCTTTAAGAATAGGCTTGTATTCAGATAAAATGAGGAATTTTATACATTTACCAGTTGATGTTAATATGATATTACCATGAATTTAATTTTATAACTATTAGTCCAAGAGAGGGTATAATGCCGTTCTCTTGAACTTATTTGCCGAGGTTAGAGCTTCATTTCCCTGCCTTGTCTTTCTTCCTGCTGTAGCTGTTTTATACCGTATCTGAGCCTGTTCCACTGTTTCCTGAATAGTCGGCAATCGGCTTCCTATTTATTGTCAGATTCAATTTGTTTTCATCGTCAGGGTCATTCTCCACACTAAAAACATCATCCTTTACGTCGAAGTTTCGCCTGTGCTGCTCGGAATAGATTTTACCGCTGCATCTCATAGTCTCTTTCCTGACCACAAGCCTTTCAATCATTTCTTTAGTGAACCCCAGCATGGCACAGAACTTTTCCATGAAAAGCATTTCCCTGAACATTGGGAACCATCTGAAAGCCCTGTCTATGATTCTGGCGAGCCGTGACAGTTCCTTTTCCTTCATGTCAAGTTCCTGTCTGTGCATTCCCCTGAGATTGTGGATTTGCGTATGTATTATGCTGTTTCTGCATCAGTTGAATCTGACTCTGTAGCTTTTCTTGTCCAGTTCTAAAATCTGATTTTACCGATTCTAAAAAATTACTTCGAGATAGAGTCTTCAAAGTTATGATGTGTTGGTTGATTTCAATTCCTGTTATAAAGTTCTATTTAGTGCTAAAGCTAATGGATAGATATATTTGTTATATGTTTTGAGCTTTTCCAAATCTACGCCATATCCTGTATATGGATTGCTTGTTTCATCATAGAAATAAATATCCATTATATCTCCGTTTTTTATAATTCTTTCACCTGTTTGCGGTATATCTTCCAAAGTGCAGATTTCCAGTGGTAGTGAATCCACGTTACAGGGAGTACCGTTGCCCAGTAAATTCATGTGGTGGTTGAATATTACAAATCCCTTATGCTTAAAATCAAGTCTGATTCCGTATGGACGGCTTGTCAGGAAGGCATCCGCAGCTTTTGATATATAATTCTCCATAATTGTTTTTGATGTAAAAGTCATACAAATTTAAGGCTTTTCCCAGAGGTGTACAAAGCCGTATCCTGTTTTTCTTGCCATTCGGTATGATTGCCTGTGTTTGGCCAGCTCTTTCGGATATTCCCTGCAAAATTGCGGATCTGCTTTTGTCAACCGTCAAACCGGGACACCGGCAGATTGCCTGTTCACGAAAAATCTTCCTCTGCTATGCAGAGCGTATTTGTTCATGCCCTCATTTGCCTTGTTGCAGCAGTTCCGCCCTACGGGCAGAAAATATCCCGATGGGCTGGCTGAAATCCGGCAAACAGAGGGAAGTAAAACAAATGAGACTATGGCAACAATCAATGAAAATCTGAAAAAGCAGTTGGCAAAGAAGATGTATCACTTCGTTAAGTATTTCCCTGTGCGCATCAGAAATGTTGGGGAAGACGCAATAGAAAACCGTAAGCTCGTATGGGGATTCAAGGATGCAGACCGTGAAATTACGCTTAAAGTGGCACGGATGACCGCATCATATCTCTTGAATGAATTTGGCGACAGGGTAAAAAACATTGTTTTTGTATGTATTCCGGCAAGTACATATGAACAGAACGAAAATAGATACAGATTCTTTTGTGAACAGGTCTGCAGCTTGGCTGGAGTTGTGAACGGATTTTCCCATATTAGGCTTTTGGCTGACCGTCCGTCAGTCCACGAAAACCGAAAGAAAAAGACACATGCCGATTTTTCCGACCAGTCTGTAAAGTTTGATGAAGATTTTTTCAAGGAAAAAGATGTACTGATTTACGATGATGTTGTCACCACTGGAACAAGTTATGCAGAGCTGGCTGACCGTCTTGAGTTCTTCGGGGCAAATGTGTTGGGAGGTCTCTTTCTTGGTAAAACATTTTATAGATATAGCTGATATGATGAAAACTGTTATGAGTAATGAAAAGGTTGCCTTTACGGGGCACAGAAGTATTCCGTTTGCAACAATCAATGTCCTTAGACAGAGAATTTCCGATTGTGTTGAGAATCTTTATCTCAGTGGGAGGACTGAATACCTGTGTGGTATGGCATTGGGGTTTGATTTGTTGTGTGCCGAGGTTGTCCTGTCGCTAAAGAAGCGATTTCCTGACATTCGCCTGATTTGCGTCTTACCATACAGGGCGCAGTCCGAAATGTGGAATGCTATGCAGAGAGCGAGGCATAGTCTCATTCTTGACAAGGCGGATGAAGTAATAGTATTGAGTGAAGAGTATTTTCACGGATGCTTTTTGCGAAGAAACGATTATATGCTGAAAATATGTAGTACGGTTGTGGCATACTATGATGGCAAGTTACAAGGGGGAACCTACTATACTTTCAAGAAAGCAAGAGAAAATAGACTAAGACTTATCAATCTTTATTCATCTTAAATAACAATGCACGGCCAAGCACCGTGCATTGTTGCTATGTATAGGTAAATCAATGCTTACTGTTATATCAGATACCTGCCGTAAGGCACTAACTGTTTTCTTCATTCTCCTGATTATCTTTCTTGTTTTTACGTTTCCCAAGAGGGCCGCTGAAACGTCCCCGATTTAATTTGACCCCGTATTTGTTCAATATGCGGAATACAGAACTCCTGCTGTTAAAACCGCTGATGGCATGGATTTCTGAAATGCTGTATCCATTTTTATACATATCTACTATCATCTTGGCCCGTTCCTCTGCGTTGGTGATATTCCACTTTTTGGAAACTATTATATCTTGCTGCAGTTGTACGATATGCGATGATGCGTTACGTAGTGCGGCGCATTCTTCCGGTAATGAACCGAACATTTCGATAACATCAGATACTTTTGTGTCAGGAAACAATATATTTTTCGTATCTATCTTGTCATGCACTGAAATGATTCGCACTACCTTGATTCTGCAGAGTTCAATCAGTGAAGCGAGTTCTCTCGAACCTCTTACGGCATTACTGAATTTTGTTACCACAAGTTCATCGCCTCTTTCCAGACTCGACAGGAGCTGTTTCCATTTGGGGCGTAGCTTTTCATGTTCCTTCTGCTCCTCTACCACATTTACGCAACCGAATTGGAGCATCCAGTTTTTGTCTTCATTGAAATCTTCATAAGGTTCTTTCTTGAATATGTATCCTACCTTAGCCATATTATTGTCCTGTTTAGAGTATCTGTGTACAAAGATAGTAGTTTAATTTTATATTCAATCATACTCAAATGATTTTTTTACATAAATCATACTCTGTTTTTTCTCTTTCTATCCCTTTTTTATCATTGAAAATCATACTTTAAAGTATGATGTATAAATATGAATAATTAGCGGTTTTATACCTATGAAAATATATCAAATATATCTAATTTTGTGTCTGTTATCAAATTAAATAACATGAAACATATTATATCATACTTAAGAAATATGAGAACTAAATCTTATATTATGGTCATGCTTTTTTCCATTCTTGTAGCCTGTTCCTGTACCAATAGGAAAGGAGTGTCAGAGTCTGAAAATTTTGCCGATGTTGTCTGTTCATACAGAACATGGCTGTCTCATATCAGGATGATGGAAGTCCTCCCGGCCGATTCGTTGGCGACATATATCACAGAATGGGTAAACATCAGGGATTCCGTATTTATGGCATTACGCAGGGATACTCTAAATCCGCATTCAGCACTTCAGGCTGAATGTCGTATTGTAGATGATTCTGTAAGGATAGAGCTTGCACGCATTGCTGCATCGGGAAATTATTCATTTTCTGATGTGCTTTTGGTCAGGGAGAAAATTTCTCCATATACAGGGGATGGAGAATTGGTTGAAGCGGCAGGAAGCATACGGCCATTCTTTGACTCCCTGGATGAAAACGGAATGATTGTCGGTGGAAAACAGAAAGTGTTATCCTGTTACCGTACTTTTCTGGCCGAAACACTGAAAGACAGTATTATGGATATTGAAGAACTGCAGGAGTTCATAAAGCAAGAGGATGTCGTGTACAGGTCTTTTCTTGCCTATCTTCACGACTATGGTGATACAGATCTTTCGGATATTACCCGAGCTACAGAAAAGTGTTGCAGCCTGGTTTTCGATGCAGCCAATAGGGGATGTGTCAGCTATCGGGATGCTACAGTATATATGGCTTTGAGAAGCAATCGAAGGCTTGTTCAGAATGTTCTTGCCTGCCTCGGAGATATACGCTGCGGTAGGGTACATGGCAGAGAGCAGGCATGGGCGCCTGTATGATACTTCAGCCGTATGTTTCCATGGATGGTCTTTGTATGGCTCTGATGTCACAGGACGAAAGATATGCTTTGACGGGAATTGCGTCTGACACATCCGGGGCGTTACTGCGTCTTCATGAAATTATTCAGTCTGAAAGACACAGGCTGTCTGAACTGCCTGCTATGCTTCTTGAAATTCTAGTATTAACCATTTAGATATTTTATAATAACATGATTATGCTGAAACATTTTATGGATGATTTTCTCGCCTTTGTACCGCTTCAGCTACCGCAGCTGATCGATGTTACTACAATGGAAGAACCCAAAATCTATGGCGATTATGCCCTGCTGACATTTCCTCTGCGTGAGCCATACGACCTTGAGGAGGTGATGGATATTTTTGAAGATGATATGGAGCTTATTACGCTGTATCACCATACACCCCGGTTGGGTGATAAAAGCGGGCACAGCACCTGTGCCTATTCAAATCCGGCATTCGGCCAGATGTATAAGATGAATGCCCAAACCGACGACACCGGGCGTGTCACTCGTATATTTGTTACAATCTACGATTCTCTTGAATTTATGTATGGAGACCTTTGTCTTGATCTTGATCTCCATGCCAGAACTGGAATGTTCAAATACAAGCGTGACAAAGAGCGTGTCCTTGTTGATTTCATTTAATAGGGAACGGGCTTATGCGGGAACCGGTTTATAGGAAAATTGTGTTTTGGATAAGTAACCAGCGTACATGGATTGACGTGGTTGATGCCGATATGTATGGCGTATTTGCATTCCTTTATAGGGGGTACACATGTCATTTCACATCTCGTTTTTTGCTGCTCCGGGCTTATAAATCCAATAATGGAATTGCCGATGGTACTACCTGGATTGTATCGGAATATGCTTTGGACAGGGCTTTGGCTGAATATCGTAAAATCAACAGAGCCTTTAGGGATAAAATCAAAAAGTCTCCTGATTACATTAGGCCGGCTGATGCGGAGGAAATCATAAGGCTTGCTACCGGTGATGCTGTCCGCTTGAATCTTATATCCATGCCATTAAATTCAAACCTTAATACATTCTTTTATGATTAATTATTTATTCCTTTCATTAATGCTTCTCATACCTTCTGTTCTGCCAATGGTATTGTACAGTTGCAAACATCGTTTCATGATAAGGTTCTACATGGCAATGGCAGCAGACGAAAAGGTAAGGAAGTTTTATATAAGCGTTTGGCTTATCATTCTGCTTGTTTTCCATTATGTCTATATCAAGGTACAGCCGGGAGACTACGGTGTCCTGCTTTCAACAATACCGTGTCTCATTCTGGTTTCATATAGCAGGACAGACAAGCTGTTTCGTATGGTACACGAACGACTTAAGCTGGTTGTCATATTGGCCCTGTCTGCAATGGCAGTTATGGCAATCCCCCATTTGTACACCTTGGCGGCTACGATAGTGTATTTTATGACGGCAGCCCTTTTCTATCCATCATCAAGGATAATACAAGAATGCTGGAAGTATGGCAAGAAAGGATGCTGGAAGGAGCAGGCTGAAGAGATTATAAGGGCTTACCACTGTTTTCATCACGCAATACGCCACGAATGTGCGGATAGTGGCAAAGATATGAATCCGCGCGATAACCAATATCAAATCACAGAAAATAATGAAGAATAGAGAAAAAATGGACAAAGCCATATCGGCAGATATCAAGGTGCTTGAGTATCTCAGTGAAAAGGCCGGAGACCGGAAAACCAAGATGGAAGCCTATCTCGATCTGATGTACAAGGCTAACGATGGTTTTGTTTCCCCTTTTTTAAGAAAGAAGGAGTCTGACCTCGGACCATGCCAGTGTCATGTGAACATTTCCGACCTTGCGTCTGACTGGGGATGGCACCGTGCTACGGTACGTTCTTTCCTTGACAGACTTGAACAGTTCGGCCAGATTGAGAGGGAGCGACGGGCAAAAAGTGTGATTATTACGATGCCTTCACTGACTGGACAGCCTTCATCTCCTGATGTTGTACACGACACTCCTGATCTTGCCATGCAGCTTATGGATGTATTGTCCGATTGGATAATCGGCAGAAGCGATACCGAAACCGTAGGTGCATCATGTGGCAGACTTGTTCGTGCGGAGCTTGATCGGCTTGCCGGTTCCGCTGCTCAGTCATGTACTCAGGGTGATGCAGAAAACCACCCGCCCATGATCGTCAGTGCGGAAGATGCTGTGAAGGAAAAAGCTCTCGGCTGTATAGCTTATGCCGCCCATCAGAAAGTCCTGCGTAAGTTCAGGTTCGATGATGCTACTCCTGTTTTGCAGTTCTTCCATCAGAATCTTGGTGGAGAGTGGGATGCGTTTGTTGATGCCTCCAAGGAACTTTCAGAGCTTGTCCTTGGCAACAAATCATCTGTCCCTGATTTCTCTACCGCTGAAGGCAGAGAGTGTCTTAAATCGCTCAGAAACCCGTTCCTTGCGCTTGTTGCGAAATCGCAAGAGTCTTTCTGAGCCGAAAGCTCATTACAAGTATTGTATAACCCCAGATAATCCGTCCGTCCAGCAGGCTGGACGTCCTGCCGGTTTTATCAGGCATCCGGGCTTGCCCGTCTGCCACGGAACAAAGGGAAGGGGGAGCCTAATACCCCTGATGACTGACGTCACAGGGAGAGGTGTCCATGCAAGCAGCAAGCTGGGACACGGAGGATTATCCGAAACAATTGGAAATAAAGTATGGTACAGGCAAAACAGGTACTTGACGTACATGTATCAAAAGGCATCACACGTGCGCAGAGCAACGAGCATCTCAGGTGCCGTAGCGAAAAGGCGAGGGAATATGCCATGAGCAAGGGAAATTACGACCCCACGCGCGAACATCTGAATTTTGAGGTGGTCCAAGGAGGAAAGATTCGGCCTGTTGATACCAGCCGGAGCATACCTGACCGTATGGCGGAAATATTGCGCAGCCGGGGTATCAAGGATCCCAACGAAGGGTTGGAAGAACCGAAATTTCGTACGGTGGTGAATATCATTTTCGGAGGTTCAAGAGAGCGTATGCAGGAACTTGCCTTTGGCAGTCAGACTGTGGATTTTGAAAACAATTCCGACAATTCCCATGTCGAAAGAAAACCGGAAATAGAACAATGGGCCAAGGATGTATATACATTCGTGAGTGGCAAATATGGCGAGCAGAACATTGCAGCTTTTGTTGTACATCTTGATGAGTTGAATCCGCACGTGCACTGCACACTTCTGCCGATTAAGGACGGACGCTTTGCATACAAGGAGATATTTGCCGGTAAGGATAAATTCGAGTATAGCGAACGCATGAAGAAGCTTCACAGTGAATTTGCTGAAGTCAACCGCAAGTGGGGAATGTCACGTGGTTCCAGTATTGCGGAAACAGGTGCCAGGCATAGGACGACGGAAGAATATCGCCGCATGTTGTCGGAAGAGTGTACAAGCATAGAGGAAAGCATTGTCCGACATCAGGAGGTGCTTTCATCGCTTCGCTCCGATATTCGACTGGCAGAGCGAAGGGTAAAGGGGCTTACCACTATGGTGGATAATATCCGTCAGGAGATGGAGGAAAAGCAGGCTAGACTATCGGCAATTGAGAACCGGCTTCTGTCCCAAAATGGAGATACCGCTGCCATTCTTCGTCAAAAGGAAAAACTCGAACAGGAGCTTTCTGTTATCCAGTCAAGACTGGCAGACAAGCAGGACAAGTTGCAGTTGGCTGACCGACAGCTGGCTGGGCTAAAAGATGAAATGGATAGTGTCAGGGAGCGGACGGAAGGTCTGAAGGAAGAGGCATACCGTTACTCACGGGAGGTTCATTCCAAAGTGGACAGCCTGCTCAAGGATGCTATGCTGGAAGAAATGGTGAACGAACATCATGGACTATTGGCAAGGTTGTCTCTTCCGGAACGGCAGATTTTTGACGACTCGCTTGTCCGGTCTGTAGCTGAACGTGGCACGGAAGTCATGCAGTGTGCTACAATGCTGTTTCTCGGGATGGTGGATGATGCCACTACATTTGCCGAAACGCATGGCGGCGGAGGTGGCGGAAGCGACCTCAAATGGGGGCGTGATGACGACGAGGACAACCGTGCCTGGGCACGTCGCTGCATGAGGATGGCATCGCGCATGATGCGTCCTGCCAATGGCAAGAAGCCTAAGCGTTAGTTGGCAAAGAATTAGTGTTTGGTAAATTTTTAAATTCAATAATTAATTCTGATATGATAAAAATGATTACTATTCTTTTTGCTGCGTTATGTACGATACAGACGTATGCAAGTGAGCAATATCTTTATACAGATACTGTACAATATAAATCGCATGGGGGTAGCCTGGATATTTTGCAGCCTCTGGAGCCGACCTATCTTGATGGTGTGCTTGTTCCGGCTGGTGGAAGTGGCAACTGGTTTGTCACGGTTGCAGGTGGATTGAATGCGTTTTTTGGAACACCGTTGGGGTGTGATGATTTGTTTGGTCGCATAAAACCAGCCTATAGTTTCGCTGTCGGCAAATGGTTTACTCCGGCTGTAGGAGGCCGTATCAATTATAATGGGATGGCGTTTAAGGACGGTTTGTTGTCCGATCAGAAGTACCACTATGTCCATGCGGACTTGATGTGGAATATATTTGGTCGCAGGTATGCCAGACAGGAACAGGTGCGATGGACTGTTGCGCCTTTTGCAGGTGTTGGAATGATACATCATGCTACCAATGGCAATAATCCGTTTGCGTTGTCGTATGGCATTCAGGGGCAGTATAGACTTTCCAAACGGATTAGTCTTCTTGTGGAACTTTCCGGCATGACTACTTTTAAGAATTTCGATGGTATAGGCCGTCCGAATCGTCCCGGAGACAATATGCTTCAGCTGACTGCGGGCCTGTCATTCTCCATTGGGAAAAGCGGTTGGAAACGTGTTGTAGATGCCGGCCCTTATATGCAAATGAATGAGCGGCTGGTTAGCCGCACCGGTTCTCTTTCTGCGGAAAACCGTTACTATGCCGGACTGAATGATAAAAACAGTCGGGCATTGGCTGAGCTGAAGAAAGTTTTGGAAATAGAAGGATTACTTGATAAATACTCCCATCTTTTTGTCGATGGCAACGAACAAGCCGGTCGTACTTTCCCGGTAAACAATTATAGTGGCTTGAACTCGCTCCTGGCAAGATTGAAGAATAAGAAGTGGAATGGTAAATCGGTTGACGAAAGTTCAAATCAGGATACTATTGACAGTGTTGGAGACAGCCTGTTTTCATGTAATGACAGCGTTCAAGATTTGGAGTTGTTGGAGGATTCTGCTTACCATTGTCGGTCGGCTCAAGATTCTATTTCTGGGATAAAGAATACCAGTCTGTTTGCTGATGGCACAATTGGTTCGCCTGTATATTTCTTTTTCTGTTTGAATTCTGCGCAGCTTACTGACGAATCTCAATCAATTAATATTGATGCATTGGCTCGGGTTGCTGTTAAGTATAATTTATCTGTAAGAGTTACTGGCGCAGCAGATGAAGAAACGGGAACTTCGGCTATCAATGATTCGTTGAGTCTGAAAAGGGCGAACTATATATCTGGCCAGTTGTTACAGCGTGGAGTATCATCTGGAAAAATAGTCGTTAACAGCAAGGGAGGGATTTCTGATTATTCTCCTCGGGAGGCCAATAGAAACACTAAGGTTGAATTGCTTGCTCCTGATGTGGTGGATATTGTTGCTTCTTTAGAGGAAGGTATATAGGAAAGAGTTGGACTTTCATTGTCATTGGCTTGGAAAGCAGGACTGGATTTCATTCTGGTCCTGCTTTCATTCATTTTGCACCATCATAATTTAAATTGTCCGCCGGTTCTTACCAACTGTTAGTCAAAAAAGCGTTCCCTACAATCAGGCTGTCTGCGGAAAGTGTTATTGTAGTAAAGAGCGGCCGCTTTTTATCTACATTGAATACCTCTTTGTAATAGACTATGTAGGCACATCTGAACTCTATAATTCTGAATACCGAATTGTCATCGGTTCTGTAGAAGATTATCTTGCCGCTTACAGGCTTGAACTGGCTGTTCACCATAGACTCCAGAATTTCAGTATCTTTGGTTGCTTCGATACTGAATGTCAGTTTACCTCCAATAACGGATGTTACAGGTCTGCCTTTTTTGTCAGTTTTCCGGCTGAATTCAATATGAGAAAAAAGAATATCTATTTCTCTTCCGCGTATGCTTACGGTTGCTCTGAGTGCTCCCATATAAGTATTTTTTATGATTATGAATCAAGGTTTCAAGAACTTGATTAAAGCAGTGAACTGCTTTCGGAAAAGAATGAAGATGTAACCGGAAACAAATATAGGGGAAAAAATCGTATTTTCCAATATGTTGGATAAAAAAGGCTTTTATGTTTGTTATATTGTTTTATGAATGTGTATTATGCTGTTTTCATTATACAAAAGTGGAATTTCAGTTTTGAGCGTGTTAAGCTGTATCAACTTTGCTGTTCAGCTGATGTATAAGGTTAAAATAGGATAGTTCGTTTATGTTTGACTATCCTATTTGTTTGTAATAAGGGAAAAATATTTCATGTATTTTAATTTTCCTTTGGTAACAAAGGATTATCAATAAAAGTCCAGGAAGAAGATTCCCAGGCAGCATATTCACCATTGCTTACAGATTGTCCTTCATACGTAACCTTTGCCTTGCCATCTTTGAAAGGGAAGGCAAATTTATAGCTTGGAGGGATGATAACCGTTCCCAGAGTATCTGCAAATCCGATGGTGCCATCTTCGTCTATGATTCTGAATAATCCTTCTTGTGGGTAGTCTGGTCCATTGTCATATTTGAATACGTTAAAAAGCTTATTGCCTTTTTTGTCAAGGCATACTATTTTCCCGTTTCCTTCAGCCACAAATCCAATACGCTTGATTGTGTCAGTATAGGCAAATGGATACATGCATGGTATTACAGTATCACCGCTTTCTGAGACATATCCGAATAAGCCGTTATCTTCGACCACGAACAACTTCTCGTCAGGCGTTCTCGTACAACATGCAAGCCCGACTGTGCAGATGAATGAAAAATACAATAGGATTCTGTTCATGATTGTTCCCTCGATTATTGTAATACATAAAGCTCTACATCGCCGCAATCCGTAAAATAAGCTTTTCCTTCCACTTTTTCACCATTAAACAAATCCACGTGTCCGGAAGCGTTGCTCCAATTACAGTTCCTGAAGATTATGATTCCCTTTTTTTCTTTGAAATCTTCCAGTTTTTTCCCTTTTATCGGTGTGCCGCCTATTTTTTGCTTGATGAAGCTAAGCATGTCAGTTACTCTATAAAGATACCATTTCTTGTCTTTTCCCGAGGATGTGGCACCGTCATAGCGTGATATGGGCATACCCGAATAGTTAAAGGCATACGACAAGCGTATTGCACAGGCGTTGGTGAAGAAGCCGGCCTTTATGTTCTCTTCTACTTTTCCGCCGATTAGTTTACCGACCGCTGATGTTGGTAGATCCTTAACTTTGCTGAAGTTGTAACTCAGTGTTGAATAAGTAATACTCATAATGTTCTTTTTTTAGTTCGTTAAACATTTATTCTAGAATAGCTTCAAGTGGTCAGCTTCATGTTGAAAGATTCGGTAAAGACTAATCATCATCTTGTCTATAATGATCAGTAACGCAAATCTTATATAATAGTTTTCATAAACAGAATCTATGCCGGAAAGAATTTCCAAAGAGGGTCTGTTTTGCTGGTATGAGGTCAGATTATGGGCACACCTGTTTCTGTGAAGATACATACAGCTATACATCTCATTTAGTCCTTTTTTTATGGTACATGTAAATGGTTTGTTGCTATCATTTTTATGAGTACAATTACTGCAGTTTTTGAAGAATGCAGAAATGTCAAGACAATCTTTTCCTATGCTACTGAAGATTTCCACATATTCCTGATACTCTCTTTCACAAAAGCCCATACTGCTTGTATTTGCATGAAACTCGTCCAGGATACCTTTTGTATTGTTCCATATTTCATTGGTGTCTATTGTCAAGAAGTCAAAGTCCTTTTTCAGTTTGACAATAGCCTTTCTTAGAAAGTTTAGAACTTTTCTTTTATCAGTTATTTGGGAACATTCATTCAAATTCCAGGGGAAGTATATTTCACGCCGCAAATCAAAATCTATGGTGGCGATTTCCCAGCATATACATTTCATTTTTTGCTCTTGCGCACCTGTCATTTTCATGAAGATAGATTGCATGATATTATCCCATAACGGGTACATTTCAATTCCCCAACTCATTGAGTGGGTTATGGTGGATGTATCACACAGGATATCCGATACCGGTGCTAATATGAAGTCAGAATGTACACTCATGGCCTACTTAAATATTTTTGATATATCTCAATTGATTTGGAAATTCTTTCACGCAGATATTTGAGGCACGCAGGAGATTTTGTATGTAGGCTGTTATTACCTTTTATGTCCCTGATTGCGCTTTTCAACTCCTCCTCTAATGCTTCTTTTCTGGATGTATCTAGTGTCCTCTTCTCAAAAGCTGTGAAATAGATAAGCCCGAAAAAATAAATATCCAGATCTATGATTGACTGAAAACGTCTTTTATAGTTCAATTCTGTAATGAGGGTGTCAATGCTATTCAGATATGGTTTGTAGTCCTTATTGGGGAAAATATTGGTAAATTTGCCAAATATTTGAGAGTCTTTGTCGCCTACAACAGAGTAAATGTATGTTTCATAATAGCTCTCCATTTTGCTTGCATATCCATATCCGATACCTCTTTCCGAACCCTTTTTCTTGTACTGCGAGAGCAATGCCGCATATCTTACAAAGTCCATACTGCTTTTTCGGGATTTATCAACAACACTGCTTGATATTTCCTTGCAGAATCCGGGGTCAAACCATTCTTTTAGCTGATGGTTCAGGAAGTAGAGGGAAGCTCGGCTTTCCAGTACGTAAAGTGACTTTCCGCGTATGTTGATGTTTCTGAATAAGGTGGAGAAAAACTTCTGATGTTCTTCTTCCGTAGTAGTTGATGGAACGATATAGGCAAAACCAAGGAAATTCTTGTTAAAGAAATCATCGTCCAGATGTTCAAGGCTTTCATAATTTTCTTGAGGACATTTAGCCATAATTTCTTCTTTGCTATTACCTTTGGCCAATAGCTCTTTAAAAGTCCATTCTATCATATTTTCCTGTTCATCGTCATCAGAGTCATCATCGTTTTCATTCGCAAGGCTTTCTATATTCCCAGATCCTGCCTCCTTTTTGGGGAAACGTTCGATGTATGCCAGGAGTACGGATGTAAGTCTCTGCTGGCCATCAATGATCAGGTTATCTTGTCCGTTTGCTGTTTTATAAGCTCCGATAGTCACAGGGGGGATGAATTGTTTTTCTTTGAATGAGTCAATCAGGTTGGTATAGTCATCTTTGTTCCATACAAATGTACGCTGATATTCTGGCAACACTATGTTGCGTTTCAGTATCATCTGTATCCAGTAGGCTAGTGAATACTCGCCATAATATGTCCGGTTGTTATTCATTTTAAACTACAAAAGGATTAAAGGTTATATCTATATGTTTATAAAAGTTCGTGTAATATAAGAAAACTTATTGATATTTGAAAATATTTTTAGGGGTTTAATTCTGTTAAGAATGAAATTTGATATTTTTGTATTGCATTATTATTAACGTTGTGCAAAAGGTTAAAAAATCAAACAGTGATTTTTGCTGATAATTGTTATGAGTTTAATTATATATTTTATAGGAATATGATTAATAGTTTGGAAAGATTAAAACAAGTTTTGTCCGAAAATAGATATGATTTAGCTTTTATTGTAGGCAATGGAATTAATAGATTTGCATATGGTTGTATTCGAGATGTTTCTTGGAATGGACTTCTATTGGAAGTGTGGCAGCAGATTTCTTATAGAACTATGAGTGATATATCTTCTGGAATTTCTTTAACAGAGTTTTATGATATTATGGAGATGGAAGCAGGCTCTATTGATAAAGTTAGGCAAAAAGTTGTTGATTTACTAGGTGAGTGGCGGCCGGCTGAATACCATAAATGGTTGCAGGAGAAAATATCTTTAGACTGGGATGTACCTTTATTGACTACTAACTTTGATATGAACCTAAATGAAGGATTGACTCTTAACAAGTTAGAGTCTGAAAATTTGAAATTTACAGACTATTATCCATGGAATGTTTATTTTTCCAATACAGAGTTGAACTATTCTACTGAAGGATTTGGAGTATGGCATATTAACGGGATGCTTAAATATAAGAGAAGTATTAGGTTAGGGCTATCTGAATATATGAGTTTATCATCTAGAGTACGAACATTCCTTCATAAAGAAGATGGTTTGGATGATTTTGATTTGAAGAATCAGAATCGCTGGAAAGGATATCCTACATGGTTACACATTATTTTTAATAAATCATTGTGTATATTGGGTTTGGCTTTAGACGAAAACGAAACGTTTCTGAGATGGTTGTTGATTGAACGTGCAAAATATTTTAAGAGGTATCCTGAGCGCAAGAAGAAAGGTTGGTTCGTGTGTAAAACAGGTGAATGCTCAGAAGGTAAGAGATTATATTTGGACTATATTGGGTTTGAATTAGTGCAACTGGATAGTTATGATGACATTTATAGAGGAATGTTTGATTGAATACTGACATGTCAAAAAAAACTGTTTCCGAAAGAATTAATTAAAACGGAATATTCAGTAAATCTCTACAAAATACAATGGCATATGAAGATGATAAAGCATGGTTACTTCATGTGCCATTTTTATTGTCATTTTTCTGTATTTTCCCATATACTTTTATGGGACAAGGCATGACGCTGCGGAAGAAGTCTGATGATCTCTTCTGACTCTGTCTGTAAAACCATATCATGCTGTTTTAGCCGTTCTGCTTTTGATTTTGGATGTCATCAGTACGGCATTTGCCGTATGTATCCCGAAGAAAATCCACAGTATCTCCGTCTTCCTGTTCCGTGCCTTTATCCTTGAGAGCGAGTAATGCTGCTGAGCACCTTCCTCAAGGGATCATCCTTTGCCGCCTTCCCTTGCGTACAAAGGAAGTGGATATCCTGTATTTCGTACAGAACTTTCTGTTGGTATTGTTGGCAAAGTAACGGAAGAGTGGATATCTTTATAATGTGCACTTTATCGGTGCTTACCAATATTACAACTGATTTATTCTGATTCTTGAGAGAAAAAATTTGTAGTTCATTCACATTTAAATTGAAATTCCTACAACACCTTTATTTACAAGTTCTTCTATAATTGGTTTAGGTGGCCTATCTTTATAAGAAGATACTGGTATATTAAGAATTTTCAGTCTTCTTAAGTTAAGAAGAAAATTCCAATTATGAATATGTTTACAGTAACCTATTCTTAAACATTCTAAATATTCTAATTCTTTTAATGGAGATAAATCAGTGAGATATGCGAGGTTAAAAAGAGCTAAAGATTTTATCTGATTAATTTTGTATATATTAGTTATATCGCTTAATTTCCCATTATCAATTCTTAATGTATGCAAACTTTTAATGGCTGATAATTTTTCAAATATATCATAATTAACAGTTTTAAATCCTATTTCCTCAAGAGTATTATAGTTTATTAATTCATTTAATGTGCTAATGTCATATTTACAATATATTTTTTTTAGTGCTGGAAAATTGGCTTTTTTGAATACAGCTTTTCCTTCACTAGAGAGAGAGGAAACTCTATTAAATATTAAATTTATTTTAACCCTTAAATCTCCCTTATTAATAATGAGAGTTTCTAATTCTTCCAAGTTTATATTGCTATATATTTTTCTTAACAGTTTTGAAGGGGTAGATAAGTATTGTAAATGCTGGTTAAGTAATATTGAAGGTATATTTTGAGTTCCATTATCTATAATTGTCACATGGTTGAAATTTAAAGGTAATGAACAATCCCATGAAATGAGTTTAATGTTATCAGATAAGCTTAATATTATATTTGAGTCCTTTATACTCGGATCAATACAAAAATTCACATTATAATTCTCCATATTTTATTAAGAGTTTTTTTTGTAAAAATTACCGTTAGTTTGAGATTCAGAATGACCAGTTAAAGCAGCTTTAAGTAATAAAACTTCTGTGCTTCTTTGTTTCTCTTTTTTTATGGACTCTGCACGCCTTTGGTTCATATTAGGGTGCGTTAAATCCATTATTTGTTGTTCAAAATGCCGTAGTACATGATTTATTTGTTCCCTACTATTCGCTTTTCCTAAATCAACTTCAAAAAATGTTATTTTATAATTTCCAGATTGAATAATATCTCTAGCTATAGGATGAGAAGAAGAGTCTAATCTATTATAAATGTTTACTGCTGAACCAACATAACTTTCGCCATTTGCTCCTTGAATATAATATACTCCAGCATAATGTGGTGCGTTTTGAATTAATGGTGCTAAACCATATAAATCTATAAAGATAGTTGTATTTTTTACATAATTATTTAATTCTATACCTCCATTTAGCCGAATCGGATCCTGCGAAACATACATCCCCATTTGTGGCGAGTAGTACCTGAAACGGTTGTAAGCCAGCCCTGTCTCACGGTCATAGTACTGCCCTTGGAAGAGGAACGGTATCATTCCTATGTTTCCGCTTTCCTCGATGACCTCACCGTTCATGTCCAGCGTCCTGCTCCACACCTCGTTGCCTTCCGCGTTGTATACCTCGGTAGGCGTACCCAGATGGTCTGTCAGTATGGAATAGGCTCTACCTTCCTTTATCATTGCCGCAGGCACGAAAGATTCCTCTTCGAAGAGCCAGAGCGTGCGTTCCTTTCGTTCTTCCTCAGTCAGCCACGCATTATGTTCTCTTGAGTAGATCCGTTTCTGCTTCCACTGGTGTATCGGTACATTCCCGTTCCACATCCAGCGTGTCACGGTCGTTCCGAAACTCTTGGAGAGCCTTCGTCCCAGCGCATCGTATTCGAATGTCACTTCCTCACCGTCTGGCCGTACCACCTTTGCCAGCGAGCCGTCCGCGTTCCACCTGTATTTCCAGTGTTCCTTCTTTCCGTCCAGCCATCTTCCCGTGCCGATGTATCGTTCTGTCAGGTTTCCGTCCTTGTCGTACTCGCAGTGCCACTTTCCGTCCTGTTCCATGGCTCCGCCCTTCAGGAAGCGGCGTACCGTGCAGTCGGGGTCGGGGTACAGGTTTCCCAGGCTGTCGCTCTTTCTCCACTGTTTCGTTCCGTCTCCGTACTCGGCATACTCCAGCTGCCCGTTCGGGGTGTACCCGTACCGGGTCGTTCCCCGTCTGCTGTCTTCCGTTGCGAGCAGCCGGTCTGCCTTGCCCCAGCGGTAGCGGCGCATGTGGCGTGTCTGCGCATCCTTTCTCGTGCGTGCATCCACAAGGCGGCCAATGTTGTCGTAAGCGAAACTTCGCATTACGCCTCCGGGCAGCATACGTTCTGTTTCAAAGCCCAGTGTGTCGTAGCTGTGCTGTGACTTCCACGGCATTTCACCGTCCCCGCAGCCGTCTCCGGCTCTGAACTCCGTCAGTTCTCCGAATTCGTTACGTTTGTATTCCAGATTCGCCCCGAGTGTGCTCTGCAGGGACAGTATCTGTCCGGTCTTGTTGTAGGTGCGTGTGATGGTTTCACCGTCCGATGTTTCCGTTACCGGCAGTCCCAGTGCGTTGTAGGCGAACTCCACGCGGCTTTCACCTCGTGTGGCTTCCACGAGCCTTCCCGATATTCCGTACCGGTAGGTCTGGTCGGGTTCATCCGTGGTCACATACGACACCCTTGTTACCCTCGATGTATTGTCATATTCGTATTCCCGCACGATTCCGCTCGTCAACCTTTCGCTGGTTACACGTCCGGCTATGTCACGTTGGTATATCCTCGTTCCCCGGTCAAACCCTGTTTCCCGGATTACGTTGCCCACGTCGTCAAAATCGAACTCATAGTATTGCATCCGCTCGTTTATCACGTGGCGCAACCGTTCTTCCCTGTCATAATGGAAACCTACTACACCTCGGCTGTCCTTGCGGTGTGTCAGCTTCCACATGCCTGAGTAGGTGTATTCCACCTTCTGCAGGTCGTCCCGGTATTCCAGCAGGTTGTCTATGCCGTCATATCTCAGGTGTATGTGGTTGCCGTCGAAGTCTTCCACTTCCGTTACGCGTCCTATGGCATCGTAGCGCCTTGTCTGTATAGCACCTTTCGGATTTGTCACCTGCGTGCAGCGTCCCAGTCGGTCATAGCGGTAGCTTGAGGTATTGCCCCGGCTGTCTGATGCTTCCGTCAGGTTGCCGTCGTTGTCGTAGCCCAGTACAGTCTTTACGCCATACGGGTCGGTGATGCTTTCCGCCAATCCTTCGCTGTACTCTATCCGTGTTTCCGCCCCTTCTGGGTTAGTACGTTTAGTCACATTTCCCTTTGTGTCATAATCGAACTTCCATGTTCCTCCGTCAGCCGTGGTTACGCTCAGCGGTCTGTTGCGCAATGTTCCCTTGCGGAAGAATACGGCCGATACACTGCCGCCTCCCGGGTCGGAACTGTCGGTACAGTTTCCCCTGCGGTCGTATTTGTACAGGCTGCTGTTGCCTGCCGGATAAGTTTCCTGCAGGAGCTTGCGGTCCGAGTCGTATTTCCATCGGTGTTCGCCTCCGTTGGCATCCACCTTCCGATATACTAGTCCGTCCTTGTGGTAATATTTAGTAGGCTTGTTATGGCTGTCAAGCACTTTGGTCATGTCATCGAGGAATTGCAGCTTGTGGTCGTATATGCCTCCGTCTCCCCATGTATGTATGCATCGGGATCCGATTTCGCTGCCGTCATATTCGAAGAACCAGTTCAGTCCGTTTCTCCATGTCTCCTTTACGATCAGCCTTCCTTCGTATTCATACCGCATGGCATCACCCACAGCATTACGCTGGCATGTCATGTTTCCCTCCGCATCATATTCGTAGGATGCGAGTATTGTTTCTTCTCCCTTGCTCTCGGGATGAGGGCCTTTTATTTCCAGAATGTGTCCGTTACGCTCGTCGCATTCTACGGTAAGCTTTCTTCCCGCACTGTCGGTAATCTCCTTCAGGTATCCCTTGTTGTTGTACCCGAACCGTATGGCGAATCCGTTCGCATCCGACACGCTCTCCAGCAGGTGTACATCGTCATATTCCTTCTGTGTGAATCGGTAGTACAGGTCTTCGTCCATGTCCCAGATGCAGTATCCATCCTTTTCCTTTCGTGCTTCTTTGCGTTCTGCACGGATGAACGAGGGCTTCTTCTCACTCGGTAGCGGGAAGGCTACGGGTATTCCGTCGGACATTCGTAAGGTGAGGATACCGTCTTCCACTACGATACCCATGTCGTATGCATGGTGCCATCCGTTTCCCAGTGGTCCTTGATAGTCGCTCCGGCTGTACCAGGTACGTTCCCAGGAGAGAGGGATCGGACCGTCTATCCAGAAGTCCTCCTCGTCTGTAAAGAATGTACCGCTTGCCACGTCCACAGGGTGTCCGGTTACTGTACAGATGGTCTTGTGCAGCATATCCTGCAGTCTTCCGCTCTTTATTTTGTCATTTACGGCTCCGTGCAGTTTGTTTGCCAGCCTCTTGGTCTTTTTCTTATACAGTCTTCCGAAAGCCCCCATACACTTGCGTGAGAGGGCAGCCATCGGGTTAAGCGGCACGGGCACGGGGCTGGTCAGGATCTGTCTGGCCGGAGGAATCGGATTGATTACGCCAGTCGGCAGGAATAGTCCCGGCACTTTGTGTATACTCGACATGCCCAGGTCGTTGCAGTCCAGATGCATGTGCGCTCCTCCTCCAGAGAGCGGCAGCCCGTCGGCAAGCACGGTCAGGCTTCCCATGAAGGCATGTCCGTTGTTTTTGGGTATGGGTATTGAGTTTGCCGCAAATCCGGCTCCCATCGGCACATGCGGTATGCTGCGTGTGGGGGTGGAAGCCACGGCACGTGGGATGAATCCGCCGATTTTCACGGTGGCTCCCATCATGCCCACAGCCATGGTCAGTGCCGTGTGTCCTATCTCTGCGAGTTTGGCCGAGTCCGCATCCCCGGTTTCTTCCGCAGTGGGTGGAGGGGGAATATACGAGGCTACCGCCGCCGTCATGAAGTCCTGCGGACAGAGCAGTGTCCCTACATATGGGTGAGGCATCGGCACGCTTGTGGCCGGTGGTATGTTCACCAGGTGGATATCCACTCCGATTACAGGGTCGAGCTGTTTGGAGATGGGCAGGCACGCCTGTCCTTTCATCCCCAGTGCGCCGAGCACGGGGAGTACGGCTGCCTCGCTCACATTGTCTGCCAGACTGCCCAAGGCTGTAGCCGCCTTCAGTCCGGTGTCAAGCGCGTTGACGGACGGGGATACGCCCGCCTCCGCATTGGCGGAAGCTCCCGAAACCACACCCGACATCTGTGCCCCTACGGTGGCTTCAAGCTGTGCGCTTACCTGGTCAAAATACCCTGTTCCTGATGACATAGTTTATAGTTGTTTTTAGAGTGGGTTCAAGTTTTGAAAAACAGATAGGCCGACAATAGTATGGCCAATACTACGATGACTCCGAGCCAGAAACGGAATCCGTTTGGCCCCAGCAGGTCAAGCCAGAAGTTCCCTCCCCAACTTCCGGGACGGGCATAGGTCCATTTCCAGTCCAGTATCAGCCCTGTCAGCCATACCAGCAGAATCAGGATGACTACAAGATAGCCCGATTTCGGGTTTTCCTTGATATATCCCGGGCCTTCACTGAACAGTTGTTGGAGGGTTGTCCATATTTTGTTGATCCATTCCATGATATTTCCCTAAATTTCGTTTGTATTCATACAGAAAGTCCTCCCAGTCTTTGCCGATAACACGGCTCAGCACCGAGTTGATTTCTTCATTGCTGACTGACGGCTGGCGTTTCCGGCTTTCCAGCAGCTTGAGCAGCAGCAGAGGGTAAGACGAATGCTTTATCAGGTCTGACGACAATTTGTCTGCCAGTCGGAATCCCTCGATGTAGCACTCCGTGGCTCTTTTCGTATCGTATGCTTTCTCCCAGCACCACCCGCACATTCTCAGTGTTTCTGCCTGCATGAGGTAATCCTTGCAGTTTGCGTAGGCGTCTGCGCCCATCCGGTAGGTCTCTGCTGCATCGTTCCAGTCGGATTTCCGTACTTGTATGGATGCTTTTCCTACAAGAGAGCTGCCGAGAAGGCGGTCCGATAGAGAGGGGTCAAGTTTCCCTTCTCCCAGCCGTGCCGCTTCTACCGCTTTGTTGGCAAAGTACAGAGCCATGTCAAGATCCTTATGGTTGATACGGTCTGTATATAGAATGGTATATACTGTTACGAACTGACTCAGCCAGTTCAGGTCTTTTTTTACATTGACAAGTGCCATGTCGAGGCATTTGCGTGCGTACAGGTCGGTTTGGGCGGCATCTTCTTTCTTTACGCTGTTCATGAGTCTGGTCAGTGCCAGCCTGAAGTCGGAGGCGGCAGGGTCGCTCCGGTCTTCGTTGGCCGCCTGTTCTGCCAGTTGTTCGGTTGCTCCGTCCATGTCTATCGGGGGATAGATGGAGACTGTTTCTTTCTGGTAGGTTGTCATGAGCTTGCCGAACTGTTCTTGGCCGATGATATCGCCGGTTCCCCATACCATCTGTTTGTCGAATGGTTGGGAGAGTGCCTGACTGAACCACTGTCGGCATCCTTCATAGTCCTTTGTGCCTTCCAGATTGAAAATGAAGCTGCATTTCATGTCTGTACCGCTGACAAGCTCGTGGGTCAGCCGGTTGAAATTTTCCACTACTGTCTGGGCTGCATTGCTGCTATTTATGGTGCTGTCATCTACCTGCCATTCTACTTTTTCAAAAACGATGTCTTCAGGCTTTTTCGAGTTGTTCCAGTATTCTATTTGCTTGCTGATATATTGCAGTACATCTTTACTGAACTTCATTGCTGATGTAAATGGAAGAGCGATGACGAAGACCATGTCTTCTTCTTCGCTGTCGATGGCCAGCATGTAGTCATAGAAAGCCTTGAGCATGGTTTCGTCCCCCGGATTGATAACAATGCGTATCATCTTTACCGGTTGTGCTACGGCATCCTCCCAAAGGAGGAGCATATTGTCCGCTATTTGTTGTATGGCATTGCTCATAGGTCAGTTCAGTTTTACGATTGTACCTGCTATGGCGGTTGTTCCGCTGGAGTCCACGGTGGCCTGTGTGTTGCCCGACAGGGTTGCGGTTTTGCTTCCCATAGCGGTTACGTCGCTTCCGCTTATGTTATATGCTTCTTCGGCACTGCTGTTTATTGTTTTTGCGGCCTGTGTGATTTCGTTGGCGGCTGTTTCCGTAATTTGGGCTTCGGCGGTGGTTTTGATGTTTCCTTCGCTGTCCAGTTCAATGCTGGTTTCGCCTACGCACAGTTTTATGGATTTGGATGCGGAAATGCTGATATTGCCTTTCCCGTCGGCGGCATAGCTGTTGCCGGCCTGATCTGTCATTTTGATGCTTCCTTCGTCGTCATCTATGGTGATGGTACATCCGCTCCGTGTGGTCAGGCTTTTTTTCTTGTTGCCGCTGTCACCGCCTGTTCCTGTCTTCCCGTTGAACAGGCTGCCCATTACGAACGGACGTTTCGGGTCGTCATACCTGAATCCAACCAGTACGATGTCGTCCTTTTCCGGGATGAAGACAAAACCCCTGTTTGTTGATACTTTATTGCTCATTCCGGCATCGGGAGTCATGACACGTATCCATGAGGTTGTCATGCCATCGCCCTGCCAGTTCATCTTTACCTGTACGCGTCCCTGTTTCTTGGGGTCATCGTTGCTTATCACTACCGCCTGCTGTGTCTGTGCCACGGGTAGAGGTACTTCCGGGGCAGGAAGACTTGTTGTCTGCGAGTAGAGTGCGGTAAAGTTGTTGTTATAGCTTTCTCCGGTTCCGGCTATATGGGTAATTTCAGTGATGAAATATTCACCTAAAGTCTTTTCAATAAAATCAAATTGGAAATTCTGTATTGCGGTTTGTATTTCCACTACGCTGCCGAGTGTTATCCGGTTGCAGTCCGTTTCACAGGATATATAGTGTGAAGGCGAGGCATCGCTCTGTTGTTTCTTCTGGAAATGGTTTTCTGCCTGACTATCGTTGGCAACCCTGATTTCCGAATGTTGGAATGCTTTCGATTTGAAGAGTTTGACAGAGGCGTCAAAAGCCGTTTGCCCCAGCATATTCATGCCGGTGGGGACATTGGAAGCGGTACCTTTGCTGAATTTGCCATTGGCGGAGTCGTATGAGTTTCCCTCTACCGGGCGGGCAAGCGTCTGGATTCCTATGTTCAGGTCGGATATTTCGCGTCCGTAGCCCAGCGGTATGGCTGATGGTAGTTTGTCAGGCTTGCCGAATACAAGTTGTTTCCCGTCGTAGTACAGCCACTCGTGGTACTGTCTGGCCAGTCTGCGGATAAAGTCGAAGTCGCTTTCCATATACTGGCATTCGTATTCGATGTCAGCTGTATATTCCGGCTTGATGGCGCAAGGCACACCGGCCCTGTCGCATATTTCCTTTACTATGCTGAATAGTGTGGTGTTGGTCCACGAAGCACAGTTTAGTTCTGTTTCAAGAAGGAAGGTCAATGAATACCCCTGGATAAGCAGATAGCCGTGATTGCCTTTCGAGCGGTGCAGTCCCACATGTGTCACTATCCCTTTGAAGCTGTTGCCGCCCAAAAGGATTTCTGCTTGCTTGCCTATCCAGTTCATGCTGTTGTCAAGCGTATGAGTCTTGTAAAATTCACCGGACTCTATATCCATGTGAACTTCAAAATAATGATGGTCATTGATGCACTGTTTCAACACAACCTGAAAAAAGGAAGGAAGAGGAACATCATCAATATTGACGGTTGTCATCTTCTGCTCAAGCATAACGGCAATGATTTTTTAGGTGAATAAATAAAATTGCCGCTTGACGGATTGAGCCCTTCAAGCGGCAATATCTTACATTCCGCTTAGGGGCGTTGCCCCGGAGCGTTTAGTTTTTCGGCCATCTGTTGTCAAGCGCAGCATTGCCCACATTGATAAGCTCAGCGGAGAATGTGAGTGCAATGGTCATCGGCACGTCGTTGTTCACGTCAAGAGTTTCCTTGTAGTGTACGATGTAGGCGTTCTTGAACTCGATTTCCTTCATCTTAGCATCCTCTTCAATCTTCTTGTACACGATTTTTCCTTCCACCTGCTTGAACTGGCTGTTCAGCATGGCTTCGATGGTCGCAGTGTCGTCAGTTGATTCGATAACTACCGAAACACGTCCTCCCTGGATGTTTGAGGATGGTTTTCCTTTTGCGTCTGTTGTACGACTGAATTCATACTCAGAGTGCAGTACGTCATACTCTTTTCCTGCAAATTCCAATGTAGCTCTAAATGATGCCATAATTGATAGAATTTAAAAGTTTAACAATAAATTTGAATGACTCCGTTTCCCTTTTCTGAATCCTGTCGTCTTCCGTCAGAAAACAAAAAAAGAGAAAACTTCAAAAACGATCTTTTGAAATTTCCTCCGGTTCTTCCAGACGATTTCTGTTTTATTTGTGGAAAAAGAAGAAGAAAAATAAAACATCATCTTTGTCAATTGCAATTATAGGGAAATAAAATCATATATCCAAATATTTCTCCAACTTTTTTCAGAAAAAAAGTTTTTGACGGGAAATATAATGATATATCTGCCTTGATTTAGGAGTGTTTCTTTTTACTTCTTCTTTGGATTCAGTTATTTCTCAGTTAATCTTACATCAGAAAAAATGCTGGTTTATATAATGCCGTAACGTTTTTTGGTAGCATTGTCAAATACATCTGTTTCTTTCAGAAACTCCATCACTCTTTCTCTGTCTTCGGGAGTTAGACAGCCTTTCAGTTTTCCGTCCTTTTCTGTGATTTTTAGTTTTGAAAGTTCGAATATATCCGAACAGTCCAGCCAGCTGTCATAGTCCAGAATGCTGCGATAGTTACGTACCAATAAGGGATATTGGCAGTTTAGCAGTTCCTCAGACCTCTTCTTGGAAGAATCTATCTCCGAATTTATGAGCAACGCACCGATGGCCACTCCTTCCGGCGTGAATCCGATAATGACAATGTATTTCTTACGGTCATCATATCCGTTTTTCAATATCAGTCCGTCCTCTTCATTCAGAGGAACATAAATAATGTCACCAATCTTCACTGATGACATATCTACTCGTTCTGCTTCGTCCATTGCAGCCTTCAGCTTTTCAAGCACACTGTTTTTATCGTCCATCTGATTTTTAGGATAAAGCGTTTCTGACAATTTGTTTTTCTCGGATGTAATCTACCATTTCCTTGGTTGCCTTTCCGGCTCTTGCTATATCTATGATGGTAATGAAATTCTTTTGAGGATCATCCTGAATGCGGGTCATTGCTTCTTCCCATGCCGAGTCGTGCGACAGATCCGACAGGTCATAAGGGTCTGTATCCTTATATTTTTCGATAGCAGCATCAAGACAACGCTTGTCAGCACCTGAGATGTAGTCCATATCAGGTTTTGCAGAAGTATAAACCTTCTTGTCTCGTACTTCTATACCGGTGAGAAATTCTTCAAAATTTCCTTCCAGTGGCTTTCCCTCTGCTATTTGCAGTGCCTTATAGGTATAGGTTGGTACAGGGCCATGCTTCAATGCCCTGAATGAGTCTTCTACAAGTACCTTTCCATATTTGACAAGATAATCCTGCTGGGCAAAATAAAGTATCTTGAATAACTTTATATAGTCCACTCCTTGGGGGAAACTCTGCATGATATAGAGTAATACTGCTTTTATTTTTGTAATCTGTATAGAAGTTTTCATTTTATCTTATTCAAATGTTTTTGCAAAGATACAACTAAATTATTGAATAATACGCCTGTAACCCGTAAAATCTGATTTTGAGACCGTACTATTCATATTTCCAGACCTCATTTAGTGATATGGTATTTCTCCTTTATGTGTTCGGCCACATGCTCCACTTCGGGGAACAATGTGGATTTGTCTATACCGAGAGCTTCCAGCTGCTTCCTGATTTTCTTTTTTTGCGCCTTGCCGATGATATATGTTTTATAGTCGAAGTTGAGTATTGCTGGCTTGCTTTTGTTACCGTCTATGCCATAAAGGAAGAAAGCTCCCGATTGCCGGATGATACGTGGGTTGTCAAACATTGGTTTCACACAAAAGACTCTTTCTATGTCTTTTGAGTCAATTATATCTTGGAAATGAGGCTTTTCGTACTTGATCTCATGTAGCAGGTAGGCTATATCTGTTTGATCGTTAAATTCCTCACGGTCTAAATCCCGAAGCTTCTCAATACTAAAATCTATTGGACGTTTTGCGATATTGGATACTACGCTGACTGCATCGCTGTCAAAGTATTTGATGTCTGATGTTTTGACTTCAAAACGGAACAGCTTGCCGTCAACTTCGTCATCGTCGCAAGCAAAATACATGGCAACCAAAGGATTGGTTGTAATGTCCAGCAGACGTGTCGGTAAAGAGTAGTGCTGCATCTTTACAAGTTTCTCAAAGGCTGATGTACTTCCCTTGAAATCGGTAGGACATTGTGCGATAATGTCTCTGAATATCTTGTCCTCATTTTGGATTAGTGCTTCTTCCCGATAGATTGAGGGGAGTAGTCCATATTTTTTGTCCGATTGTCCTCTGTAAAAGATGTGGTAATCCATGCTGTCCTCCAGTTCGCCTTCAAGTTTTTCAAATAATGTTCTGATACTACCTATGGTTGTTGAAGTTTCATTTTCAGGGATGAAGTCATAGGCATCACATGAAATCTCCCAAGGCTTTTTCCCAAGAGTCCGGATTGCTTCTTCTGACAGCTTTTCATAAGAAGCAAAGCTGTCATAGGTATAGCTCAACTTCTTTTTTCGCAGATATGATGATGTATTGGAGTCCAGAGGAACAAACTTCTCTGGATTGGTATAGAATAGTACAATACTGAGTTTACCTTTTCCTACACTTTTTATATCCAATACGGTTTGAAAGAGTTGTTCTTCTATTTTCCCTTCTTTTGCTTGTTTGAATAAGTCCCACAGTGCTGTTATATCATGCTTACCCCTGGTTGTCTTCCATGGGAATAGATGCACTTTCATTGGATGTATTGTCGGAAGTCCTGTTACATCTGTCGGTACTTGGCATTCGAACTCCAATTCTTTCCTTAAATCTTGTAATATTTCAACTCTTCTCTCATTGGAGTGAAACTTGTTGAGATACGATAAGAATGTGAAAGGGTCTATTTCGTTCAGTTCTATAGGTTTGCCTTTCTCTGTACCATCCCTAAAGCCGGTAATACCAATCTTTTTTAGAATAAAAATCAATTCCGATTGGTTGTTTTGTTTCTCGAGTAGCCAGTCGGATAGTTCTTTATAAAATAGTATCCATGTAAACATTTTAATTTATTATTTAATCTTAAAGATGATAATAGTTAAATGAATGATAATGAGTGTGTAAACTATTTGATTTATAACATTTGTATATTCATTAATTGTTGTGTTGAATGATTGGTAGTGGTAAAAAAGTTTGTGGTAAACTGTGATTAACAAATTCATTTATCCTTGAGTCTAGATTTAAATTTGTTATTTTATTAATAAATTCAGACATAGATTCTGCAATTTTAATGACACCTATGCCACCAAAATCTGTTATGTAAATATCAAATTCATCTTTTTGTGGTTCAGAAGAAATATTCCAAAATAAAAACTCCCCATTTTCACTTTTCCCAAAAGGAACAGCATCAAGAATTAATGATTCATCACCATCCGGTTCTAAAGTTAAATACCAATCATTAGAAATAAAATCATGGAAAGTTTCTTTTAGTACTGATGTTTGATTAATCCATGAGTCACAATAGTCTCCTAAAGGAACGTAAATTATGAACAAATCGCATAGTAATCCGTAACCATATTTTTTAGCAAATTCTCGATATGATTTTGGAAATTTTCTACCATTAGAGAATTGGAAATTTTCCAAAAATTGTAAATCAACTTTCGTGATTTGATTGTTTAAAATCCTTAAATTCATAAAGCTATTTTTATTTGTTAATAATTTTACTTACAACATGAAGTTTTTCTTCTTAATCCATTAGGAATAGTAACATTTACTATTTCAACGTTATTTTGATCAATAGCATACATACTTATTCCTTTGGGAATTGGTTCATTTTTATAATATATAGGTCTGACTGTGAGACTAACGGTATTCCCTTTTTGGACATGTTTTGTAATTATATTTTCGTATCTCCGCATTATAGGGCTATTAGTTCCATCAGTAAGAGTAACTAAATTTCGGACATCTGTTCCACTTCCACCATGATTCCTAGCTATTAAGTGACCTCTTTCTTGATGGTAGGGATGACCACCACCTAGCCATCCAGGTGGTTTTATATGATTGTCAGCTGGTGTCCCTGTTCTTATATCATTTTTAGTAATAGTAGCTATTGCCCCAGTAGGCCTACCCAAATTATCCAATGGGAAATATGTTGGTATCCATCCCCACGAATCAATCCAAATATTTACATCTTGTACATATCCATACAGTGTAGGATTTCCTCCAGCCAGTCCAATAGGGTCAGAAGAAATGTACATCCCCATCTGTGGTGAGTAGTAGCGGAAGCGGTTATAATACAGTTCCGTCTCCTTATCCTCATACTGTCCCTGATAGCGGAAGGGCACGAGCGTTCGGTCTCCGTGGCATTCCTTCACCTCTCCGTACACGTCCAGCATCATCTCCCATACAAGGTTTCCCCTGCTGTCGTATGCCTGTGTAGGCGTGCCCAGATAGTCATGCACTATTGTGTAGCGTTCCCCGTCAGTGACTTTTGCCACCGGCGTGAATGAGATTCCGTCATATATCCATGTCACGAGGTTCTCCGGCTTCTCCGTGCCTTCGTATTTCTCGCGTCCGCTTCCGTCAGTGATGAGCTTCGGTCTGCCGGCTTCCTCAATGTCCCATTCGTGCAGCACCACGTTGCCGTCCCATCCGAACCGCCGGACGCTTCCGTCCACGGTCTTAGACACCCGTCGTCCGAGCGCGTCATATCCGAAAGAGGCGGTCTTTCCTTCAGGTGTCTTCACCCCGGCAAGCATACCGTTGGCCAGCCACTCGTAGCAGGTGTCTCCCGGCTGCCAGTCCGCAAACAGGGAGTCCTTGCTTCCGGTACTGCCGCCTTCTCCGTTCTCCTGGGAAGAGAACAGTCCGAACAGCCCCTTCCTGATACGGCCTGCACTGCCGCTGTTCATATCCGACAGGTTCCTGCGGCTTCTGTGCACGAGGTTCCCCTCGCAGTCGTAGCGGTAGTGGAACTCCCCGTCGCTTGTCAGCCGTCCGCCGCCGTCATACGTCCTGTCCCTTCCGCTTTCGCTGCGGTACAGGTTTCCCACCTTGTCGGGTGTGCGGAATATGCTCTCGTGCATGGAGTAGTCCGCCCTCACGAGGTTGCACATTCCGTCATAGTCGAAGATGACCGGCTCCGGGGAGAGGTTGCTGCGCATCGACATCAGCCTTGCGCCCACGTCCCACCGGTAGCTTCTCCATCCCGTATGCCTTTCGCCCGAATGCACGTGTCGGGAGCGTACAAGCCCCATGTCGTCATAGTCCGTGGTAATCCTTATCCCGCCCGTGGCGAAGCGTTCCGTCTCTCGTCCCGCATCGTCCCTCAGGATGCTGCTTTCCCAGGACTGTATGTTCTTTTTCCCTGTGTTCCCTTCCTCTGCGGATGCCTTGTCCGGTTCAGGCCTTTCCACCTCGGCCTTTATTCCTCCGACAAGTCCCGGACTGTCGTAGGACAGCCGCATGTCCGCTCCGAGCGAGCTTCTCACGCGGGTGCGCTCGCCGTATATGTTGTATTCCGATTCCACGGACATCACCTGCGTGAAGGTGTCGCCTCCCGGGAGACCCGCCTTCTCGCATACCACACGTCCCATCGGGTCGCGCTCCAGCCTTATGCGTGCCTCCGTGTTGTCGGCCGATACCATCAGTCCGTTCCTGTCGTATCCGTATTCCTCCCTTGTTCCGTCATGGTACACGGCTGTCGTCACACGTCCCATGGTGTCGTATGTATAGGTCGTGGAGCGTCCCCCTGGGCGGTCTATGCGTGTCACCCTTCCGCATCCGTCCCTGTGGTATGTGCGCCCTATGCCTCCGTAGTCCCTTTCCGAGGTGATGTTTCCCGCAAGGTCGCGTCCGAACAGGTATCCTGCGCCTGCCTCGTTTACCACCTCTGTCAGTCGGTCCATCCCGTCATAGTTGAAGCTCACCCTGTGCCCGGCTTCCTCCCGCCACGTCATGCTGCCCACCGAGTTGTAGCCCATGCGCACATGCCTTCTTGCATCACGTGCCTCGGTGATGCTGTCGTAGCTGTCGTAGTCCAGGTGAATGACGTTCCCGTCACGGGCGTCTATGCGGCGCAGACGGTCCAGCGCATCGTAGTGGTAGAACTCCGTGTGGTATCCGGGGGAGGTGCGTTCCGTCATCCTTCCCCTTGCGTCGTGCTTCCATCCTCCGAGCTTCCTGCCGTCCTCATGCCATGCTTCGAGATTCATTTCCCTGTCGTACGAGAGTTCGCTCCGGCGCTTTCCCTTGCTTATCGTCACGGGCAGTCCGTGTGCATCGTAGGCCAGTTCGGTCACTTCTCCTGCGGCGTCTATGAATCCGGTCACGAGGTGCGGTCTTTCCCTGTCGTACAGGCGCACCGTCTTGTTCCCCTCGCGGTCTATGTGGATGATGAGCCGTCCTCTCTCGTCATGGACGTACATTTCCCCGCTGCCGTCGGGATAGGTGATGCCGGTGAGCTTTCCCTCCCCGTCATAGCTGTAGCCCGTCACTCCGCCTTCGGGGTCTGTGGTGCGGTACGGCTCCATGTAGTCCGTGTAGCTGTGGCGTGTCTCGTTGCCCAGCGGGTCTATCTCCGCCGTTATGAGCTGTTCGGGTGTGTAGCGGTAGGTGGTCGTCCCACCCGTGGAGTCGGTCACCAGGTTGTAGCCCTTTTCGGGATGGTACTCTATGCGTCCCTCCATCATTCCGTCCTTGCCGTAGGTATGCACGCAGCGTCCCTTTCCGTCGTATTCCCAATAGTAGGTGTCGCCGTTGCGGTCGGTCTTCTCCGTCATCAGGTGTCCGGAGTACGTCATCCTTGTGGTCTTTCCCAGGGCGTCGGTGATGCCGGTCATGTTTCCCTCTTTGTCGTAGGTGTACGACACCAGGGTCTCGTTTCCTTTTTCCGTCACGAACGATAGTTCCGTTATCCGTCCCTTTCCGTCCGTGGTGGCCTGTACCCTGCGTCCTGCAGGGTCGGTCAGTCCGGCCAGCCTTCCGTCGGCAAAGTGCAGCCGTACCCGGAGGCCGTCCGGATTCTCTATGTTTGTCAGTCTCCATGCCCTGCCGTCCCTCATGTCGAACCGGTAAGTGAGCAGGGTGTCATGATTGTATGCTTCATAGCCCTTGTCCGTGCGGCGCAGCGTCGTGCGTTCGGAGCGCATGTAGAATTCTCCGCCCGGTGCTATCGCCGGGAACGGAACGGCACGTCCGTCCTCCATGCGCAGCATCGTCACGCCTTCGTCCTCGAAACTCTCCACCGTGCGGTCGTACCGGCAGTGTGTTCCGTGTCCTAGCCATCCCTCATAATCCGAGTCGGAATACCACGCCCTCGTCCATTCCAGCGGCAGCGGAGAGGGGAACCCGAAGTCCGTGCCTTCGTAAACCACGGCTCCGTTTACAAGGTTCACCGGCTCGAAACCGTTCTTGCACAGGTATGCGCTCAGTTTTTTTGTTGCGGGGAACAGTTCCTGTATCTTCGTGTTCTTGAGCACCTTGTGGTTGAATGCCTTGAGTGCCTTTCCGACTCCCTTGCTTCCGAGCTTTATCAGCGAACTGAATCCGATGCTTGCAGCAAGCCCTGCCAGCATTCCTCCCCAGTCGGGGACATAGGGACCGCCCACCATGACGGGCTTTCCGGTCGGTACAGGGAGTGAGAAGGAGGTCGGCGCGAACAGGCTCGGTATGAGCCGTGTCTTTCCCGCCTTGTTCTTTCCTATGCCTGCCGACAGGGGTATGCCCACATCATTGCAGGTCATCACCATGTATCCCTTCGGACTCATGCGGCTGCCGTCGCAGAACGTGTTCTGCGAGGCGAAGAAGTTCATGCTTTCGTGGCCGATCATGGATGCCATGGCAAACGGGCCGGCAAGCGGTATATGCGTCAGGGGGATGATCATCCCGCCCGTATCGGATACGCCGCGCTTCAGTCCGTTCACGCTCACGTTCGTACCCAGGAACGGTATGTAGTCAGCGGGGTCTATCACCATCCCGATGTAGGGATGGATAGGGTTGAATGGGGGAGCCGTCGTCACATGTACGTCAACCCCGATCACCATGGTGGTATGACTGTCCGCTAAGAGCATAATTTCGTTATTTTGAGTTTACAGAATATTCCGCATTGAGTTTGGCTGCCAGTTCTTTGGTAGATAGCTGCCAGTCCTCACCGTATAAATCCGCCATACGTTTCTCGATTTCGTCTCTTTTGGAGAAGTCGATGCTGTATGTCTTGTCTAGATAGGTAGAGGCGATAAATGAAAGATTGATGATTCTCAATTCTTCGTCAGTGAATGAGTAACCGTACTCAAAAGCCTCGTTCAGGATCGGTTCGTATGTGAGCCTGTCTTTTTTCAGTGCCATCAGCAGTACATAGTTGTATTCGTTTACAACCTCTGTCTTCATATCAAGTTCCTTGGCTATTCTTACGGCGGTCATAAACTGTTTGATGGCACTGCTTACATCCTTATTATAGCTGTCCACTGTACCTTTATAGTTGTAGAGTTGCAGCAGGATTTGTGCGCAGTCCCTCTCCTCATGATATTTGGGGAGTACAAGGGCAATTCCTCTGTCAAACAAGTCATGACAGAACCCGGATTCACGGTAAAATTTAATCATGAAACCGCCAAATATGAGGTAGGCTGAAGCCATGAGTGCCGTTCCGCCGATTTCACGGCTTAGCTTTATCAGTTCATTTCCGAGCCTTTTGGCTTCGTCCTTTTTTCCTTTCGATGCAGCTTCTCCTAATTCGAACAGGCATTTGCGATATTTCACGTGTGGGTCTTGCGGGTTGCCTTGTGTCGCAATCTCTTTATATGCACCGGTCATATTCTGGTCCGGAATGTCAATCATGCAGAATTTGTCTTTCAATTCCTCGTGCAGACTTTCATAAACCTCCCTCTTTTTATAATCAATCAGAATGATTGCCACACCTTCAGGAAGTTGTTCGGCAATGTTCTTTATTGCTTTGTTCAGTGATTCCACATCGTTGATACGGGATATGAAATAGGTTATGCCCAGCAGATTGTCGTTTCCGACAAATTCCTTGAAACTTGTTACCAGACGGATATACAGGTCTCTCAATCCTTCGGCTGTCATGGAATCTGCTGATTCCGATTCTGACTTGAAGGTGGAAAAATTCTTCCACTTCCAGTCTGGGTTCTTTTCCGCATCGGCAGAAAAGGAGGTTATCCATTCTTTTATCAGAAACCTGTAAAAGTCTGTTGTATCATTGTAGTCGGTCTTGAAACCTACGATTATGTCCGGAGTGCGGCCATATTCGGATGCTTCCAGTCTTATAAATCCTTCCACAATCTGAAAATCAGCAGGTTCACAGGCGAGACAATAAATCTTTGCATCGGGAGTTTTCTCTCGATGCTCAATCCATAAGTCCTGTATGCAGTTGATTCTTATGGCTATCGGATTATGCTCGTTATTTATCATGGATTAAGATTTAATAAAGTACCTTTTATGTTAGTCATCGCAGAGCCGTCCACATCCACGGTAGCACCTGTTGCTTTAAGTGAGGCAGATGCTTTTATGTCTATTGTGGCAGCCTCTTCCTTGATGGAGGCGTTGCTCTTTATTTTTGCTTCGGATGTACCTTCAAAAGTAGAAGTTTTTCCAAGCACTTCAACTTCAGAGTCAGCTTCGATTCTGATTTTTTCGTCAGCACGCATTTCTATCTCTTTGGAATGGATGCTTATCTTGTCCTTGGCATCTATGGTGATTGTCTTGTCACCGTTCAGCATGACGGTATTTCCACTGGGATCAGCAATGGTGATGCTTCCTTTGTCATCATCAATCGTTATGGTACATCCGCTCCGGGTAGTCAGGCTCTTTTTCTTGTTGCCGCTGTCACCGCCTGCACCGGTATTTCCGTTGAACAGGCTGCCCATTACGAATGGGCGGTTCGGGTCGTCATGCCGGAAGCCTACCAATACGATGTCGTCTTTTTCGGGGATGAAGACAAATCCCCTGTTGGTAGATACTTTGTCGCTCATTCCTGCATCCGGTGTCATGACACGTATCCATGAGGTTTTCATATCTCCCGACTGCCAGTTCATTTTTACCTGAACGCGTCCCTGCTTCTTTGGGTCATCGTTGCTTACCACTACCGCCTGTTGCGTCTGTGCTACAGGCAATGGTACATCTGGAGCTGGCAGGTTAGGTATTGTTGCGCTCAGTGCCGTAAATGTATTGTAATAGCTGTTGCCGGAACCTATTATATGGGTTATCTCCGTAATGATATACGAGTCGAGCATCTGTTCTGTAAAACTGAAATCCTCACCTTGTATGGCTGTTTGTATATCAACTACACTGCCTACTGTCAGGCTATAGCAATCGCTTTCGCAGCTAACATAGTGTGAGGCCGCAGTATCGCTCTGTTGTTTCTTCTGGAAATAGTTGTCAAGTTCTACTTTGTTGGATATACGGGGTTCTGCATATTGGTTGGCCGGTGACTTGAACAGTCCTAAGGAAGCCTGAAATGCTGAATGTCCCAAACTGCCAAGACCTCTTGGTGCGTCTGGTGATGTTGATTCAAACTTTTGTCCGTCTTCAGAGTGGTAGGATTGGCCTGCCAGCGGACGGGCGATGGCTTGGATGGATATGTCAAGGCTCTGCAGGTTTCTTCCGTACATCAGAGGTATGCCGCTTGCAGCAGCAGGTTTGCCAAATACCAGCTGCTTTCCGTCATAATATAGCCATTCGTGATACTGTCTGGCCAGCCTGCGGATAAAGTCAAAATTGCTTTCCCTGTATTGGCATTCGTATGCTATCTTTTCTGTGTATTCGGGAGAAACAAGGGCTGTTACTCCGGCTTTTTCACAAACTTCGTTGACGATGTTGGCCAAAGTCTTGTCCAGCCACGAAGCGCATGTCGGTTCAGACTCCAAAAGGAAAGTATTTGAGTATCCCGTCAGGAGCAGGCAACCGTGATTTCCGGCTGCTCTGTGTAGTGAAACATGTGTGGCTATTCCCACAAATGTATTTTCACCCATCAGTATGACGACTTTTTTTCCAAGCCAGTTCTTTGCCTTTTCCAGTGAATGCGTTGCATAGGCTTCGCCCACCTCTATATCAAAACTTATCTCGAAATAGTGATGGTCATTGATTACCTGTTTCAGCATTACCTGCAGAAAAGAGTGCTGCGGATTTCCATCTATGCTGATTGATATTTTCTTTTCTTCCAGCATGGCAATAGTCTGTTAAAAGTTTGATAACAATTGAAGCTCCTATTCCTGAATTATGTCAGGGCATAAAAACAGGAAAAGGAGACTTCAAAGCCTGATTTTTTGAAATTTCCTCTGGTTCTTCCCGACGATTTCTGTTTTATTTATGGAAGAAAAGGGAAAAAACAAAGCATCATTATTGCTAATCGCAAATATACGTGAATGAAAAAACAAAACCAAATTTTATAAGCCGTTTTTGATATGAAGAAAGTGAAATAACCGTTTTGATTTTCAATATTTTCTGATTGATAAGTTAACAGCAGAAATATTTTTAATGGCATTTTTATTTGGAAAATAAATTATGCCGCCCTAAGCGGGATGCTTGGAGCGGCATAATAATCATTTATTCCCTTGTAAGGTAGATCTCTTCATCAGTTTTTCGGCCATCTGTTGTCAAGCGCAGCGTTGCCCACATTGATAAGCTCAGCCGAGAATGTGAGTGCGATGGTCATCGGCACGTTGTTGTTCACGTCAAGAGTTTCCTTGTAGTAAACAATGTAGGCGTTCTTGAACTCGATTTCCTTCATCTTGGCATCCTCTTCAATCTTCTTGTACACGATTTTTCCTTCCACCTGCTTGAACTGGCTGTTCAGCATGGCTTCGATGGTCGCAGTGTCGTCAGTTGATTCGATAACTACCGAAACACGTCCTCCCTGGATGTTTGAGGATGGTTTTCCTTTTGCGTCTGTTGTACGACTGAATTCATACTCAGAGTGCAGTACGTCATACTCTTTTCCTGCAAATTCCAATGTAGCTCTAAATGATGCCATAATTGATAGAATTTAAAAGTTTAACAATAAATTTGAATGACTCCGTTTCCCTTTTCTGAATCCTGTCGTCTTCCGTCAGAAAACAAAAAAAGAGAAAACTTCAAAAACGATCTTTTGAAATTTCCTCCGGTTCTTCCAGACGATTTCTGTTTTATTTGTGGAAAAAGAAGAAGAAAAATAAAACATCATCTTTGTTATTCGCAAATATAATCATTTGTCTGATAAAAACAAATCTTTACCATCTGTTTTTATTCTATTTAACAGTATTCAATATTGAATATGCAGAATAACACTCCACAGATACGGAATGATATATTAAATTTTTTCCCTTGTGTCAGTTACGTTTTCCATACCATGCTATCAGAAGCGAACTTGCTATCAGTACTGCTATACCGATAATCCACAGATAAATATGGTTCTCTCGTTGGTTCTGCTCGATAATTCGGGTCTGATATTTGTTATATTCTACAAGGGCACTTATCTGTTCTTGCTGAGAGCGGATTAAATTCAAAAGTTCCTGATTGATTTCCTGCTGTCCTTTGAGTGACTGTGTCAGATTCTTGAAGTTTCGGTTTATTGTGTACTCATCCTTGATATAGCCCATCGTGCTGATTTTCATTTCCTGTATAGAGAGGCTGTCCTGCCTCTCTATGATAGGTGGGGTGATACTTTCCTTTTGGGCATAATGATCGAAGCAGAGTATGCCTATAAGTATGCCGCTCAAAAGAAAAGCGATGAGTGCTATGATTACATAGAACAGATAGTTTTTACGCACCGTTATGGTGGTCTCCGTTCTGGTGTCCCTTATTTCAGTCCTGTTTTCATTCATTTCTGTTTTCGCAGGCTGTGGGCGTGTATTTTCGTTCATTTCCTTTTCCTCCATGGCCTTTCTCTTGCTCATTTCAATAAATTCTCGTTTGTTTATCTGATATTTGTCTCCCTGATATAGGACTACCTCATTTTTTACCAGCCAGTCCAAGGCTTCACGTACGCTGCGTTCCGTAACTTTGATATTCTGGATGTTCCAGTATACTTCAGAGCAGGTTATCCAAATGGGTTTGACAAGGGATTTCGTATAGAGAATCTCTATTATCTCTTTTTGTAGTTGTTCTTTGGTCTGTTCCATATGCTTTTACGGTAATAAATGTTTTGGAATGAAGTAATAGGTTTCTCCCGATATTGATACGGTTTCGAATGCCTGTTCTGCATACATGCCTTCCAGTATCTTCAGCTTGTCAATTACAGCCGGATAAGTGGAGTGGAAACCATTTTTCTTGCATTTTCTTTGTTTCAGTTTGCGGATCTTGAGGTTATAAAGCAGTTCTTCTTCTGCGGGAATCCCTGTACGGTAATAAAACAGGTCTGATATTGCAGCATTTCTTTTCAGAAGTTTGCGGTGGAATGACCGGTTTATACCGCTTCTTTGTTTCCTGTATATTCTCCGCAATACCCTGAATTCCTTTTTTTGTATGCTGTCTGCAAATTCAGGGAGTAATCCACGATAGTTCTGCAATAGGTCTTCCAGTTCTTTTTCGCTGAAAACATATCCTTCATCATATTTGCGAAGTGATGAGTCCGGTACGGAAAGTTTTGCGAAATAGGTGTCTGAAACACTGTTGCGGCTCATTCTTTCCATTTGTAAGGTATCATTTTTATATACTTTCCTGACGATTTCTTTTAGGTCGGTTGTCGGTCGGCTCCTTAATGCTCCAAGTTTGCTCTCATGATATTGCAAGGATTTCAGCAGGGTTTCATTTGTCATCTGGATATTCAGATTGATGGAGTCCAGTGCCAGTTCCAGTGCAGTGTTGTGCAGGATGCCTCTTCCTTTGGGAAATATGATACCTCCTGCAGAAAGGCTTTTTGAAGGTACGTCAAAAAGAAAGATATTTGCCTCGTCAGTTTCAAGGTTCCTGAACAGTTCCGGTTTGATCAGTTTGTCATCCACGATGTAATTGGCTATATGGTTCACATATTGCCGTGACAGTTCATCCAGTGTTGATTTGGCTTGCAGAACAAAATCCTGATAAGGGGTGTCATAGGAGCGGTTTGTCTGTACAAACAGAAAACTGGCTGACTTTTGACCTGCTCTGGTAATCAGGCTTTCATTTATCTTTAGGTTTTGATTGCTTCCTAATATGATGAACAGGTTTTTGTCAAAGACATTTCCGTTTATGGTATTTATGATATTGCTTAAAGCGTTGTTCAGCCCTGAATTTCCGCGTGATGATGAAATTTGGATGCTGTCCGTCGTAATGAATTCAATCCATTGGGAGAAATCGGACAGGACTTGAGAATAACGGTTGCCGCTGTTGGATATACAGGTAGCTGTGAATCTGTATTGCACATCCGGAGATAATTTCAGCTTCATGTTTTGCAGGGTATTGCATAGCATATTCGCACGTTGCTGCTCACGCTCGAAATATAGGAAATGAATGTTCACCAAGTTGTTTTCTTTTTCCATTCGTCTGATATCATAAGAATGGACATTGCCGCCTTTGATATTTATCAGATTATTCCATCGTCTGTTCCATACCAAAACGGGAATGTTTATATTCGTGTGGCCGGACTCCGACAGACTTGCTTGTTGCGCATTCCCTGCACAGTCAAACAGTATTTTTGACTGCAGGCTGGCTTCATGTATATGAAGAGTATCATGCGTATCGGTCAGTCCGGGAATTGAATCGGAATAATTCCTGTCACTTAGCAGAAACGATCTGTTCTGACCGACTTCTGCAATCAGATCAGAAGGTATCCATCCGAATACTTTTCTGGAATCATCGTCCAGAGTGGGACAATCTGATACCAGTACGGAGCGTTTGCTTTTGTCGTACTTGTAGGCATATACGATTTGTCCGCTCAAAAGGCCGCCTTCCATTCTGTTTTTCAGTAGGGGTTCACCGAATACACTCAGAGTATCTCCACTGAAGTATTTGCCCATATCGAGCAGGCGGTTCGGTTGGGTCAGTCCTACTCGGAACTTTACAGGCTGGTTGTTTTCTTTATCAATGTATGCATGGTCAAACATCAGGATATTGTCCGTAGGTATCCATCCGGCATATTCGACTTTTGAAGGGTCTTTGAAATGCCTTTTCTTGGACAACAGAAAACTGTAAAATACCTTAGGCTTGCCTATAATGTCCTGGTTGGCGCGGACAAGACTGTAGTTCCCGTTTTCCTCGTCAATGATATAGTATGGTACTCCAATTTCCTGTTTTCCTCTTTTACGCTGGAAGTAAGCATCTTCGTATGCTTGGTTTCCGTTCCTGTCGGAATAGACTATCAGGTTGCTCCTGTCTTTTTTGACTGCAGGATTTTTCTCTTCCCCCGGCCGATAGTTGAATATATTTTTCCCTGTTGTTCTGGTTCTATCCCATGCGGATACTTGTCCGGATACATATACGGGCATACTGCATCCGGCCCAGGTCAGCAGCAAAATGACTATGGATTTGTAATATGTCTGTTTCATTTTTCTGTATAACTTTGGGTTATTTGTATAGTTGATACGCAATGAAGCTTGTCGATAAGCACTTCATCAATACGGACACGTCTTTTGGGATTGCTTTCAAGGAAATGAATCCCTTGGCAGTAACCGGTAAAGTCATTGTATTTTTCTCCGTTTACTACAACTGCAACCCTGTCCGCTGGGATACAGAAGTACTTGTTACGTATATAGTTATAGTGTTCATAATAGACAGAGTGTTGTGAAACACGGGCATCTGCAATGGCCTGCAAATGTTTACGGATGTCGTTCTGTGCCAACATCAGTGAATCCACTGTTACTATTTCTTCTGCTTTTTCAAAGCGTGGAAGGATTGTTATGTGATGTTTTACAGGATATTGTGTTGTGTTGGTTTGCAGTTTTACCGTATATTCTCCCGGATTTTCATAGGTATAGACTACCTGCTGGTCGTATGCATCAACAGTACCGCTCTCACCAAATTCCCACTGCCAGGAATTCATGCCATATCCCTCTGCTGCAAATACGAGTGCTTCTCCCTGATAGCCTTCAGACACGCCATATATATGTGGTACAGAATCAATGGCTGCACGTTCTGTCCCGGATATTACTTTTATGTATTTGTTGATTGTATAGCTGTTATCTATTTTCAGTGTCACCAGATATTTCCCCGGAGACTCGTAGCTGTATTCCATTTTGCTTTTATCGCTTATCGCATCACCGTTTCCCATCTGCCACAATAGTTTTCTTCCTCTTATGGCAGCTGTATCGTTTATCATAAACTCCAACTTTTCATTTACCTCGTAATGATAGTTGTCGTTGGAGTCAAACACATAAAAGTCTATGTTGCTCAGTTTGGATTTTGAGGGCAACAGCAGAATGATGATAATACCTCCTATGGCAAGTATGCCAAGAGTGGTTATGATAATTTTTCTCTTGTTATCCATATTGCTTATAGATTAGCTTTACATTCTTCCAGGTCTTTTTCTATTAGTTCATTGTTGCGCTTCAGGGCACTCAGTTCTTCCTGTATGTCAAACTGGAATCTTAATGTCTTGGAAGCCAGTGCGCCGAACATGAATCTCGAATTCATGCCATTTTTGGTGTAGATTTCCTGAATACCATATATTTCCCCTTTTATTTCATCCATACGCTGTACCTGATATGCGTTGAAATCCAATGAGTCGATTTGGCTCCATATTACCGAGGATTTTTTTGCATGTACCTTTTGCTCGGTGAATATGGTTTCCGAATGATTGATGTCTTTAATAAGTTCCGAACTTTCTTTCATTGGAACATCAAACACATACTTGCATAGGATGATAAAAATAAGCACTACGGTAAACACCAGCAATATCGCAAAGCGTATATTACCCCATATATTTTCATCTTTTGTCATGGCTTCTGTAATTTTTCTTTCGTTAATTCCTGATACTTATTCCTACATTTCTCCAATTGTTCAATATTGGATTCTCTTTTTTTAGCTTCTCGGTCAAGATTATCCATGGTAGCTTGTATCTCTTTTATCTGATCGAGCATTACCTTGTATACTTCATAGTTCTGCCCGTTGGATTCGAAGCTGCTTATTTCATTTTCCATCAGCTGACGCTTCTTGGTTATCAGATTTTGCAGATGCTTATGCTCACTTGCGTTTCGCTTCTTGCCTTTCAGGCTGTTCAATTCACGGAACAGTTCTTCAATCTGAAAATTGAGTTCAGCATGTTTCTTGAATACTTCGTCATATTCCGATTTTTTGTTTTCAAGAAGTGCGATAGCTTTTTGGGCTGTCACAATCGAAATACTGCCGCATAAGGCAATGATAAGTAATGTGACTGCAAATATGATGAAGAATTTCCATTTGGCGCTTTTGCGCTCTTCTATATTCATTGCTTCCATAATTCGGACGTTTTTTAATTACATGAAAGACCATTTCTTTTTCTTTTCTTCTTGAACAGAAACTGGGCTTTCTTCTCCAACTACAATATTTTCTCTCACAAGACCGATATATTCAAGTTCTCCCATTTTGTGGAACATCCGTTCCAGAAGAGAGAGGAATGCACCTAAAGTATGCAATGAAGAGCTTATATCCGTATGTTCGTATGTAATACCGGTAACATTTTCAATGCTGTGCATAAAGTCTGATGGAGTAATGTTGGTCCATTCGTAATAATATTGTAGCAACTCCTCACGCATGGTTTCAGATAAGGTCTGTAATGCGGAAACGAATCCGTTTGCAAGTTCGTTTACAGCCTGAATAAGGAAAATAGGAGGTTGTTCCTGAGCTGTCTGTTCGATAAAAAAGATACGGCTGTTATAGAAACTGTTGAAAGCATTACACAGGACAAACGTATTATTGGCCAGTGCATCCCTACGTTTGTCAGACAGGTTACGGCTGTATATCGTTCTTATGTCTTCTCTTATGTTATGTAGGATATGCGCCAGTTGGTTTATGAATGATTTCAAACCGTCATGATAGGCTGATTTCTGCAATGGCGGTATATACTGGCGGTTTACTGCAAAAGCGTTCCCATGGGATTTTATTTCTCCGATTATCAGAAAATTTTTGCTATAGAATGCCTTGTTCGTTTGACTTTTGGGCATAATATGCAATTTTATGCTCGGTAGTACGTGGGGATGATGTAAGGGTATAACTTCCGGATCTGGTTCGCCTATTGGTATCATCTCATAGGGGTTTATTGATACAAGAATAAGAAATTCATTGTTCTCAATAGAGAGTGGATTGCTGTCTGGTAATGTTGCCGTAGGTACGTAATCTCCATATAGCCCTTCATGGAAGATGATTGGAAGACCGCCTCTTGTAAGCCCGTTGCATTTTTTCAGGCGTACACACAGGGCATCAAGGGATTCTCCGCTTATATCGAATTCTACGTTGTCATTTGAATCGTCAAGTGCTTTCCCGAGACCATAATTGTAGTTAGTCAGTTGGTTCTCAATACTTCCATATAGAGATTCTATCATGTTATAATAATTTCCGAAGAAATGATCCTTTGTCAACTTTACTCCGTTGACCCAGTTGATCGGTAAATGTTCTATCTTCATATGCTTACTCTTTTGTTGAAGTTAATTTTACTCTTCTGATATATATAGGTCGGTTGTTCTTTATTTTGTTCTGCTCGCTGTCCTTGTGAGGGTCAAGAATCCGTATCAGCAGTGGATAACTGAACCATTTTGTTGTGTAGAAAGTCCATCCGACCTTGTAGCCGTCTTTCCCTGTTTCGATTCTGTTTTGAGGGAATCTACGGTTCTGGTCTTCTATAAACCAGTTGAACCAGTTACCCAGAGAAATACCGTCCGGCAGTTTTACGACCAGCGAAGCGTAATTCTTGTCACCGATCTTGCGGTTGATTTTTACTTTTACGGATTTGAATTCAAAGCTGTCGATGTTGTCCCAATAGTTACGGTCAAAAGTCCCGAATTCCAATTCCCATGGAACATAGATAGGAGGCGGTATTAACAGAAACAGTTTTCTGCCCAGCATAATCATGTAAGGCACTATGAACCAAAGTACATTCAGTGCTCCCCAAATGGCATACGGGAGATTGCTTATCCTTTCAAATACAAGGTAATATATCCATCCGCCGAGTATGCCGGACACAGACAACAGCAGTATTGTTCCGCCCGTTGATTCTCCAAGTCCGATTGCTTTGAAAGAGTCAGACTCTGTGTATTTCCAAAAAATGAAGCCCAATCCGATGTAGCATAGGATTGTCAGAAACAGCCCACCCCATACGAATTCGTTTCTGAGAAGTCCCAGCAGACAGGGAAGAGCAATTATCAGAGCTGAAATAAGTATGAAGATAATGGCTTTTTTCATACTCAGCTTTCGTTTTAGATTTTTCATGCCGTTCAGGAAAAACAGCATGACTGTTACGAACAGTGGTGCTAATAGGTATTTAAAGAAAAAAGATAATAACATTTCCATATTTCTAGCTTTTTATCTGTTGTTTATAGATTCATATCATATCCCAATCGGTTTTCTCCCAATATACAGTCTGTATGTCCCTGTATAAGGTGCTTTATATGTATTTCCCTGAATGAAAGTATAAAGAAACTCAGAATCTCAGTTACAATAGTATCTATACGGGATTGTCCTTTGTAGTCATCTGAATTTTCTGGCTGACCGAAGACTATAGTTGCTTCCAGATCATCTCCCTCACATTCTACGACTCCGTTCAGTCCGAGGTTTTCTCCCAAAATGCCTTCGTTGATGGGGGAATATTGCGAAACGGTAATCACGTGTGGTATATATCTGAGTCTGACTTCAATATCAAGGACTACAGAAAACATCCGTTCAATGGCCGTGAGATTTTCCATGTATTCATCAGAATGGCAAAGAAAAAGGAATAGCTTGTACTTTTGATGGTTGCTGATATCCAATGGTATGCCCAACATGGTTTCTACAAGCTTGTTCATATTTTCACGCATTTCAGGATTTGAAAAGAAATTCAAGTCCCGGTCAATGATTTTTACACGTTCCTTGAAGAAAGCCGTATCGAATGGAATAAAAAATGAAATCATTTCCTTTTCCCTTTTTTTGTTGGTGCGTATCGCATCGACAATTTCCTTGTTACTCATACCCGGCGTGCTTATGACAAGTGGGTGGAAAAGGAGTTCCGGAAGCTGGTGATACATACTGTTCCTTGCCAAGTGAAGAGCAACAACTTCCTTGTATGAGTTTGGCGTGGAAAAATAACGTAAAGAAGCACTCAGAATATCTTTGGAGTGAACACGCGGATTCATTCCATGACAAATTATCATGAGAGAGTCCAGCAGGTCTTCTTTGAGGATGAACTGCAGCTCTTCAAGAAATACTTCGGCAATGTAATTGTTTGCATTGCTGCGTTTCAGCTCGTTTATTTTTTCTTTCCTGTCTATCGGAGTTCCCATACAAGTTCGTTATTTCTGAAATTGACTATAATGTTGTCACCTGGTTTGATCTCTTCCGAGACGATAAGTCTTGATACTGTTTTTTTAAGATATGTTCTTATTACTCCTGCTATAGGACGTGCACCGTATTTTGGTGAGAATCCTTTTTGTGAGAGGTATTGGAGTGTCTCTTCCGCCAGTTCAAGGTTGATGTTCTTTTGTTCTAATAGCTGCTTTTTCAATCTTGAAAAATGCAATAGGAAGATTTCCTTTGCCACATTTTCATTGATAGGAGAAAATGGTACCACCTCAGTCAGTCGTCCCAGAAATTCAGGTCTGAAGTATTGGGCCATAACCTCTATAAGTTTTGCAGATGTTGGGGTATGGCCGGCCTGTATCTGATCCACAATCCATTGACTTCCAATGTTGGATGTGAAAATGATTATCGAGTTGGAAAAATCACCTTCTCTACCCAGTTTGTCATGTATCTTACCTTCATCCATCATTTGAAGAAATACATCATATACGCTGGAATGTGCTTTTTCGATTTCATCAAAAAGGACTACGGAATATGGCTTTTGTCTGATTTGTGTCACCAGCAGACCACCTTCTTCGTAGCCGACGTATCCCGGAGGTGCTCCATAAAGCAGGGCTGCTGAATGCTCTTCCTTGAATTCGGACATATCAAACCTGATCATGGCAGATTCATTGTCAAACAGCAATTCTGCCAATGATTTAGTCAGCTCAGTTTTACCAGTTCCGGTAGGTCCAAGGAAAAAGAAGGAGCCTATGGGCTTTTTGGGGTCACTCAATCCGCTTCGTGATTCGATAATGGCATCAGACAAGGTGGCAATCGCTTTGTCCTGACCTTTGACTCTTTCCCTGAGCTTTGATTCTATACCGAGAAGTCGGTCTTTTTCCCTGGCCTGTATTTTTCCGATAGGAATATTGGTACATTCGGCCACGATTGCTTCAATTTCCGCAGCTGTTACGACGCTTATGGTGTGTTGTGATAGATTCTCCAGTTCTGTCAGGATTCTATCAATCCATTGAATTTTTACTTCATATTTGTCTTCATCATTCCATGTATAGGTGTCTGAAAGTTTTGATGTTATTACAGAACCTACTTTATTGAAAATCATTCGGTAAAGTAATTGTAAATCGGAGTTCGGAATTGTTCCTTCTGCATCCTCATGCAGACGTTCGAACTCTGCCCGGATGTTTTCTACTGTATTCCTTGCATTTTTGTTGCACAGTCGTACAGCGGCAGAAGTCCTGTCCAAAAGGTCAATCGCAGCAGAGGGGAGACTGCGTTCCTTGAAATACCGGCGTGATAATTGTATTACATTTGGAATGCAATCATCAGAAACTTCAAGTCTGTAATGGCTTTCTATTTCTTTTTTATGTAGATGCATGGCGCATAATAGAGTGGAATAATCCAACTCTTCCGCATTTATGATAACCAGTTTGCTCTCAATGGATTGCTTTTCTATGTGTTTGCGGTACGCATCATTTGTAATGGTAAAGATGAGATTGCAGGCTCCTTCACCAATTTGGGCATTGAGGATATTTATCAGAGTGGTTGATTTACCTGTATTCCCGTTTTCTAGTAATACCTGAAGGTCATCTATCACAAGAACTACCTGCTCAATTTGTTTCAGCTTATGTATCAGTGCCACTGTCTTCTGTGATATCTCATTTTCCGATGATGCCCTGGCCAATAATTTGGCTGTATTCAGCCCTACAACAGAAACCTGTTGCAGCATTTCGTCTTTATTGTTGCATATTTCCTTTACAAAAGCATTGATTATGGATGTTTTGCCTATACCTGAATCGCCTATTATCATTATAGCTTTATTTTCTGAACGCTCCAGGCATTCAAGCATGGTTCTGATTTCTTTATCCCTGCCCACCACTATACTTCCGTTTTTGATGGTTGCTTCTGTTTTTAGATTTTCAGCGTATGGAAACGAGGCGAGTATCTGGTTTTCTTCCCCTTGAAAAGAATAGGTAGGTGTAAGGGCATTATAATATTTTAAAATATCGTCCTCACTTACCCCAAGTAATTCTATTTGCTGGTGAGAATAGATAACGCCTTCTCTGGAGATGGCCGTAAATACACAGATGGCATCTATGTGGTCACTTCCCAGCTTTATTTTGGAGCGTTCCGCTTCATCCAGTACCTTGGACAGATCTTCATCCGCACATATTTCTTCTGAATCACTTCCCGAAGATGTGTACATTTCCTTACGCATGTCAAACCATTCCATCAGATAGGCAACGTCTTTTTGCATGGATTGTAGAATCTCCTTAAGGCCTGTACTTTCTGTCAGCATGGCTAATACCAGGTGGGGTACACCGTATGTGCTTTGCTGTTCCTGTCTGGCCATTGATTGGGCTAATTTTATGGCAGAAACCAGACTGGGGCTATAATCGTTGTTTGTCATAAGAGTACAATTTTATATGATGAATTACATACAGACTTTTCAGTCATATCCTTTTCAAGAAAATGAGCGAAAACGGACAGATCCAAGAAGTCTCTTATATTTTGTTTTAATTTTATTTCAACTTGAACTATACGGACGAAACCTTTTTTTCTTTCCGGAGAAATGGCAATACCGTCCTTAATCTGTATAGTATCAACATTGTTTCCCATCTTGTGGTAAATATAATTATGGATATCCCGCTTTGATACAATTCTGTCTCTACTGACAAGCCCATATCTCAGGCTGTGTACCAGATTGGATTCTTCTGTATGAACTATTCCTCCTTGAACAGGAGTTCTGAAAACAAGGCTTGTTGCATCGTATTTTTCCATATTGAACTGTTGGACAAATGTTCTTTCGTCAAGTCCGTTGGCCAATTGTCCCGAAGTAGTCCAGAATTTTACTTCTGCACTTGTTGCATTGGGTGCTGGTACTGTCAGAGCAAAAATACGTTGTCTTTTTTCGTCCCTGTTTACGTTTTCTACACTTTTCTCTATCTCGGAAAGCTTAAAGAACAATTCTTTCAGTTGTGCTGTCAGCAAATCTGGATTTAAGGCGGAAAAGGCATTCCCGTCTTCTCTGATTCTTTGTATAATTTGGTTTATCAAGTCAATGGCACTATCCGAATCAAATCGTTCTAAGTTTCCGAAATACAAATCAAAGATTCCGGTCGGATTTTCTTCATACTGCTGTTGTCGATCGGTGTATTCCTTTCCTGTATTGTCACAAATGGAACGGATGTTAAGAAAATAACTCCCTTTAGGACAAGGAAGAGGAATATATCGTCCATTGGTCGCAAAATTATGCTGTTTATACACCAATTTCCTGTTTACAACAGGATACGTATTCAGATAAATGTTCAGTGAATTGAGATAATCTTGTGAATTGAATATTTCCGGCAGACGGAGTTTTATCCAAAAAAACTTTTTGCCCAGATCTATGTTTTCAGTCTGTCTGGCTGAAGGAAATTGTTGCGATAATGTTTTAAGTGACTTGTCTGTGTCTGTTAGACTTATTTTTACATAATAGTCATTGTAGAAATTTGTTATGTCATTAAAATAATGGGCATTGTTGAATGGATCCTGTACCTTCAGGCCGAATTGTACCGGTATTTCTTTTCCTGTACAGTCATAGATTCGTGTCATATGCAGAAACGGAACAAATAATGTATCATCAGGAATCAGGCAAAGAGTCATTTCCTGCGTTTCTGACAGATGCTTTTCGTTAATATCAAAACCTAACCAGACAACATACGATTCTATCTGTTCCTTCCTGTCAAGGAATAAACTTGAAGAGATACTCTTTTCAGAAACGGTTTTTACAGTATCTCCATAAGCAATTATACCGAGTCTTGCATTCACAAGTGGATAATTGAAAAGAGGAGTAAAGAATACCTGTACACTTTCTTTACCGAAGATGAACTTTTCAGTATAGAAATGGTCTTCTGCATTTAGTACGCAGGTCTCGTCATTATTTGGGGCAACAGACATTAATGCATGGGCTGGAATAGGTAAAACCCATTTATTATCTATGAGTATGCGTGATAACTGATAGAGTAAACGGGAATCCGACGCTTTTATTTCCTGATACAGACGGGCCGTTTCATTGGCGAAGACATCCAATAGTAAATCAACCACAGGATCCATGTTGCGAGGTTCATTGATACCCCACAGCTCCATAGCGAATTTCAGAATTCTTTCCTTTATTTCAATATGTCTTTTGTCTGGCATAATTCTTATTTGTTTATTGTGATAACGGACTGATATATACAAGCGTACTGAAGTAGAACGGTTGATCCGTTGAAATTATTTTTCCTCTTACTGCTATTTGGGCTTTTCTGCGAACATGAGTTTCTTTTTTGTTTTCATCGTCAATTTCAGACAATGCTACACTCACGCTAATATCTTTAAGACGTTCTTCATAAGTGGTGATGGCTTGGAGCAAAGACTCCTGGACTTTATTCTCCCAATCACTGATTTTCACTAGTTGACTGAACTCAAGTTCCCAGATGACAGAGCCGTAATTCTCCTTACCGACTACTTCCCCGTACCGGGAAACAATCAGTAACATGATCTGCTGTGCTATGGATTCTTCATAGGAACATCGTTCAAGTTTTCCGCTAACTGCAGACTTTAGGTCAATTGGAATTTTCAGATAACTCATGTGCTTTTTTATATCGGTTTTCGCAAATATACGGCTTTTTATCAAATATTCTAAGGTTTTTCTGAAAAATTCTTCCGTATAAACTTGATAAAACAAAAATAAATTCATATATTGCGACCGATAATTACAAAGAGAGATTAAGTACAATATTTTGTTAACATTTAAATACAAAGAAATATGGCACTTTACGATTATGGAATAGGTGGCAATGAAGTAAGGGTTGATGCTAATGAATCTATAGCTGAGATTCCTTCCAACCGAACTTTACTTGTCCAAAAACTGACAGACGATGCTCCTTCTGAACCGGAGTGTGTTTACGGTTTACAAACCATAGAAGATGTGTTTGAACGCTTTGAGCCAACCGTACAATTGGAGCATGTGGATGCAGAAGGAAACGAAGTGAAGGAAGTTATGACCTTCAAAGGCCTCGGAGATTTTGGGGCGGAAAAAATTAAGGAGAATAGTGAATTCTTGAGTGGACTGGATATCGAACGTGAGCAGAGTCTTAAGATTGCCCGGCAGCTTTCTTCTAATAAGGCACTCCGGAAAGTGCTTGAAAATCCTGTATTGCGGGAAGCTCTGGCAGAAGTTCTGAGTACCTCTATACAAGAGATTAACGAAGCTCAATCCAATTCTAAAATTTAAAGTTGAAGATTATGAAACCTGATAATGAACAAAAACAGCAACAGGCGGCAACGGCTGCTTCCGTTCAAATCTCTTCCCAAGGCAAGGTCGCTTCTGTTCCTGCAATAGATCGCCTGAAAGAATTCGGCGGATTTTCATTTTTGGAAAATATTATTGACGGGTATTCAAATATGAATCCCAACAGAAAGGCTCGTCGGAATATTTTCTTGACTGATAAACAATGGGATGCTGAACGTAGAGCTCTTGCCAGATGTTTGAGCGTATGGGAGAAACTGATTCGCAAAGAACTCACTGTTGAGCAAATGCTGGAAAAGGCTAAGGAAACTGCTCTTCAGGCTGAAGAACTGTTGAATAGGAATTTGAAAGCAGCATTGGCTCGCACCCATGATTTGGAGCAGGCTTATCGTTCTGTAGCATATTTCTATAAAAATACAGAAAGTGATAAGGTCAAGAATGTTACAATCGTTAATGCCAGCATGGAACAGTTGCGTGATTTGGATAATACAATCTTCGCTGATTATATCAGCAAGGAATTGAAACAGAATTTCGATCGTCTGGATTTACGCCGTAATTATTCATTGTTGGTTGTGCCGGGTTATTTAGGTTCTAATGCTATTTTGGACAAGTGGTCTAAGATGGCTTATGAAAATAAGGCATTCCTTATTACAGACTTCCAGGATTTGGAATCTCCTGATGATGTAATTGATATATTCTTTAATGCAGACCATACAAGTGGCGATGCCTTCAAGTCAAATACAGTGATGACTTGTAATTGGTTGCTTGGTCGCGCAAAAGAGGATTCCGTTGGAGAAGAAGAGAATCTTTATGTTCCGCCATCAACTGCACTTGCCGGAAAAATTTATGGTACCTTGATGTCTCAGGTTGTTGCCGGCAAGAAATTTGGAGGACTTAACGAAGTTGAAAGTGTACGTTTCGACTTGAAGCGTAGTGAAATTTCTGAACTTGAACGGATAGGACTTGTTCCGATGGTTAATGAATATAGCAAAGTGATGGCTTTCTCTGCCAAAACTTTGTTCAATGGAGATAATCTCGGTTTGCAGACTTATTCTGTTGTTCGTGTGTTCGACTATATTACAAAAGTTTTGTTTGACTTCCTGAATCGTCGTGCATTCGAAAATTGGACTACTCGTACAGAGGCGGATTTACGTTCTCAGATTGTAAAGTTCCTGGATAGTGTAATGGGACCCAACAAACTTATCGAACGCTTTAAGGTGGTGAAGATTGAACAGGATCCGAACCAGAAAGACCGTATCTTGTTGGATATACATATTACACCGTTCTTCCCTGCTAAGAGTTTCGTCATTCAGCTTGCCGGTCACAAAGGTGACGGTCCCGAGGAAGCTGTTTGGGAAAGTGAATATCGTCAGGAAGCAGAAAAATAATTCCGTATTTAATTTAAAAGGAGAGATAATGTTTAATTAACTTATCTTTCCTTTTATGATTTATTAAAATAAAAATTGAGCCATGTTTGGAATTTCATTACAAGAATTTGAAGCTTTATGTCATAATAGACAAAGATATACAGGTTACGTAGAAGGACTTGGATATGTCTTTTGGAAAGAGAGATTGGCAATATATAAAGGAAGAGATACTATATGTTATAATAGAAATTCTTCTAATATGCAAATTCCTTTTTATGAACTTGTAATAATAAAGGACGAAAATAATTCTCAAGATGCTTTTTCTAAACTCAGAGGAATAAAGGATGTAGCTATTAATGCTTTATCTATTTATGGAGCTATAAATTCTGTTGAACAGTTTTCAACTAAGCCAGTTACATTAGGTCCAGATTATATTCAGATAAACTCTCATGGTACTTTAATTCGAAATCATAATAAGAACTATACAACAAAAGGTAAAGTAGCAGGGGAAATAGGTAATAAATTAACAGGTATTGGAATTATTGTTGATTTAGTATTATATGTCGCAGGAGAACAAAATATTAATCAGACAGCAATAAATATCGGAGTGCCTACAGGTTTATTTTTAATAGGTAAAATTAGTGTACCGGTATCTGCCTTTGGTGGAATACTATGGTTTATTCTTAATACGCTACATACAAATGCTAGAACCTCTGTAGGAACATATGAGCAGATACATGGTAGTATTACACCATCGGATGCCACTAAAGTTCATTTCCCTCATTGTGAGAAAAAGTTAATTCCAAGAATTTATGAAAGACCGCAATACTACATTAAAGAAAAATAAAATATCATTTTGGGAAAATATTTTTTTCTGGATTTGGTTTTATACACCTAAAAGTGGTTATGCACATAGGTCATATGGGGTCATTACAATAATCCAATATATTTACATTATTTTTGTTATTGGAATTTTGTTAAACTGCTTAAATCTTAAAAACTCATTGTTGTTATATTCAAATATTAAAGAGTTCATATTTTTTGTGGGGATACTTTTTCCTATACTTTTTTTTATAAATATGACTATATATAATCACATAAAATATAAAAAGTTGCAAGATCTATTTTCTAAAATGACTACTATTAACAGGATTAAGCAAAAGAAAAAATTCTATGTTTTTATTATTTTAACAATGCTAGTAATGTGTATTGATATTGCATTGCTGAATGAGTTTAAAAGACAATTTATCATGGTAATGTAAATGCTTTTATAAACATAAAGCTTAAATTTGTAAAATAGGCTGATTATAAAGCCCATGCTAAATTGTAAAGTTGTTTATTATTACATGTGTGAGTTGAAGTTTTGAATCAATGCCGTAGGTATACATTTATGTCATTTGTTTATAAAATAAGTCAAGTTATAGCTCCTTCTTGAAGGGTATTCCAGGAAATCAGAAACCCGATTGTTGATAAGGTTAGTGTTTTTTCTTTGCCTATTGTATTTTTACATGGATTGGTTCATATATGATTTTAGCATATTTTCATCGTTGAACTATATTAAAAGCATTGAGTCTTTATTTATTTGCATTGGAAACAATAACTCGTGCAAGAAAAGATATTCTTGTAAGCAGTCAAAAATTGGCTCATAATTGAAATCTCTATCTTCGCTGCGAACAAAAATTTTAGAATTTATGTATAGCAGTGAAGATCTTGAAAGGTTTTACTTTCAGTACCAGACCGAGGCTTTGCCTCATGGAGAATCTCTCCAATCGTTTTGTGTTAAGAACAAAGTCCCTTATAACATCTTTCAGAAATGGTACAGGGATACCCGGAAAAAAGTAGTTGAAGTCCAGGTTGATGGTGCTCCTGTAATCGGTCATGAGGAACAATCCAGTGCCATTGATCAACCTCAACCGGTATCACCAGGCAGAAATGATCATCCGGTTCGTATTTGGGTTGAGATTCGTATCAGCAATGGCTTGCATTTGTCCCAAAAGAATTTAAGCTACCCGGATTTGGTTCGTATGGTAGAGAAACTGGAGGGGTTATGCTGAGTGTTACCGGTCTGAATCATTTTTATTATGTCCGTGATTTCACCGATATGCGTTGTAAACACAGCCGTGTGCTGTCTGTCATTCGTGAACGGCTTCACCGTGAGCCCAATGATGGAGACGTCTTTATAGTCATGTCTCGAAATCGCAGAATAGTCCGTATGTTTTCATTTGATAATCGTTCATATAGTCTGTTCGAAAAGAAGTTTGTAGCAGGCTATCAGTTCATGAAAGTGGAGCGGAACGGGGCAGATACTGTTTATCGGATTGCCTGGAAGGACGTGGTTTTGATTCTTGAGAATCCTATAGTTAAAACATTGAAAATCAGATAATCAATCTATTTATCCACTTGCGATTTTGCGATTATTTTATTACCTTTAATGTTGTAAATCAAAGGTTTAAGTATGATCGATCTGCAAGATATAATTACAACAAAACGAGAGTTGTTGAGTAGGGCAACCTACTCACGCAACCCTATAAATTATAGTGCAGGTATGGCAGAGGATCAGAAAGACCGATACATACAATACCTTGCTGAGCAAAATCAGGATCTCAGGTTGACAGGTGATGCCATGAAGCTTGTTTTGGAGGATTTTATGGCTCAGATGAAAGAACTGAAGGATCAGATGTCATCCATGCAATCGAAACATGTTGACCTTGAGAATCGGTTATCGGAAGAGCATAAACTTCGCAAATCGGCTGAGCGTAAGATAAAATCACTTCAAGAAAAACTTGATTATGCCCATCAGGAACGTTTTGGTGATAGACGTCAAAAGATCAAATCTAAAGCTAAGCCGGGTGATTCAGACCGCCGGAAGGAGAAGGATGATTATGATGGAACCGATGATACGCTTCGTACGGATTCAGTTGGTCATGCTCCATCTCAAGAGGTAAAAGAGTCTTCCAAGAAAGAGCGTGATTTATCCAATCGCCCTGACGGTTATAAAAGGATGGGAGTAGTTGGAGAGGCGATAGAGCATCCTTCCGATTTGACAAAGGTTCCCGGTCGCATCATTGAAAGAAGAATGGTACGGGTATTCAGTTTTCGTACTTTCTTGACGGAAGAATGCTTCGAGATGGTTCATTATGCAGAGCCTGGTAAAAAGCCCAAGTGGGGTTATTTCCCTTCCGAAGGTCATCCTGAGGTAGTAACCAATATTGAAGGCACTAAGGCTTCTCCTGAATTTCTGCAGGCTATTGCCTATGAAGTTTATGTAAAGAATGTGACTTTTGGTCTTCTTCACCAATGGCTGACAGATATGGGCATGACCATTTCTAAAAACACGTTGCGCAACTGGCTTAAGAAAGGTAAGACATACCTGGACGAACTGGTTTGTGTATTGAAGTCTATAGCTTTGGAAAAAGATTCGATTGTGAACTGCGATGAGACCTGGTGTAAAGTGCGCAAATACGATCACTATAAGAAGTGCTACATTTGGGTTCTGGTCAACAAGGCTCGGAAAACAGCCATTTTCTTCTATGAGAATGGCTCGCGTGGTCGTGATGTACTTACAGACTTTTTGGGCGATGCAGAATTGAAGAGTATTATGTCCGACGGATACAATGCTTATGTATTTATCGGCAATGAGCTGAAATCAGGCCGGTTTAAAGATACTGTACACCAAGTTTGTATGTCACATGCCAAGAACAAGTTTGTCAAGGCTTCCAATCAGGGTGGTGAACCGAATGCAGAACGCTTTTCCGAAATTTTAAAGGAGTTCTTTATGAGGGAGCGTAAATACGATGATGCCGGATTAACTCCCAAGGAAAGGTTCCGAGAAAGGCAAAGCCTGGCAACGAAGGAACTTCTGATAGAGTTGCGCAGCTTGTTAGATAGTGAACTGACAAAGGATTCAGAATTTAGAAGTCAGTATTATAAAGAAGCTCTCAATTATCTGAACCGGTTCTGGAAAGAGATCTTTGCTTACTTGGATGATGGTGAATTACCGATAGACAACAACCTGGCTGAGCGAACCATTCGAAAGCTGACCACTCAACGCAACAATTCACTTCATTATGGTAGTGATGCTGGTGCTGAGATGGCGGCAACCTATCACAGTGTGATTGGAACGGTAAAGCTTCATGGCAGTTCTATCTGGAACTTCATCGGAACTTTTTTCAAAAATATCTTTAACGGGTGCAGGGATTATGTTAACATGGTTCCTGACAAAATCACTTTGGCTACAAGCCAATGTTAAATTCAAGACTAATTTTTTAACAAAACTCGGTTTAGGGCACTGAAAAGTGCCCTTTCGAAGGGGTATGCCCTAAATTGAGTGCTTAC
>ERZ791819.135-NODE-135-length-60162-cov-6.849335_pt1 | contig 60162 bp, 77 predicted proteins | sample MGYA00510301_ERZ791819 | MGnify/ENA primary metagenome ERZ791819 (study PRJEB30046, sample SAMN00791999) | human gut metagenome | study: EMG produced TPA metagenomics assembly of the A metagenome-wide association study of gut microbiota in type 2...
CCTTATTTTCGTACAACGGAACAAAACAGTCCCGGCTTGATGCAATTTGCCAATCAAAAGCCTGTGAGACCACCCTTAGCCGGGGAACTCATGTCACCCGCAAACCAGCATTTATCGGGGCGTTTGTTTAATAAAAGAAAGCACTTGTAATTGAAAGTATACTATGATACACTTGTCGACAAGGAAGTTCATTTCCGATGAGGTTGTCAGATATAAATCTATACCGCCTGAAGAGGCGATCCACGGGCATCAATCTGCCGGTAATCCTGTAAATAAAAATAAGTGCTGTTGGGGAAAATGTGTTTTGCAGGCAGCCATAAACCTGTCGTAGAGCGTGTGGGGGAATACAGACAATTTTATGGTTGACATTTCAGAAAAAATATAATACTATTAGAACAGAAAAACGAACATAAGTTCGCACGGAGGAAAGAAATGGCAAAGGAAGATAAATATAAAGAGATCAATGCAGTAAAAAATGATAAACTAAAAGCATTAGATGCTGCAATTTCACAGATTGAGAAGCAGTATGGCAAGGGATCTATAATGAAGCTCGGAGATAATTCCGCACATATGAATGTGGAGACGATCCCTACCGGTTCTTTAAGTCTTGATATTGCATTAGGTTTAGGCGGACTCCCGAAGGGAAGAATCATTGAGATCTATGGACCGGAGTCTAGTGGTAAGACGACAGTTGCACTGCATGCGGTTGCAGAGGTACAGAAAAGAGGAGGCATTGCTGGATTCATTGACGCAGAGCATGCCTTAGATCCGGTCTATGCAAAGAATATCGGCGTTGATATTGATAATTTGTACATATCACAGCCGGACTGCGGAGAACAGGCACTTGAGATCACTGAGACCATGGTGCGTTCCGGTGCGGTAGATATTGTGATCGTTGACTCCGTGGCAGCACTTGTTCCAAAGGCAGAGATTGATGGAGATATGGGTGATTCACATGTAGGACTTCAGGCACGACTGATGAGCCAGGCACTTCGTAAGCTGACTTCTGTTATCAGCAAGTCAAACTGTGTGGTTATCTTTATCAACCAGCTACGTGAAAAAGTAGGTGTAATGTTCGGTAACCCAGAGACAACGACCGGTGGACGTGCGTTAAAGTTTTATTCCTCTGTCCGTATGGATGTCAGAAGGATTGAGGCATTAAAGCAGGGCGGGGAGGTTGTTGGAAACCGTACCAGAGTAAAGATCGTTAAGAATAAGGTGGCACCACCATTCCGTGAAGCAGAGTTTGATATCATGTTTGGACAGGGTATTTCAAGAGAAGGTGATATCTTAGACCTTGCGGCAGATAAAGGGGTTGTTAACAAGTCCGGAGCATGGTATGCATATAATGGAGATAAGATTGGCCAAGGACGTGAGAATGCAAAGCAGTATCTGAAAGATAACCCACTGATCTGTGAGGAGATTGAGGCAAAAGTCAGAGAGATGTTAAAGGTTGACGGAACCGAAGAATCTGAAGAAGCAAAGGAAAACGAGACTGAGGCACAGAGTATAAAGGCTGCTGAAGCGATTGTAAAAAAAGCTGAGGCGATCGAGAAGGCTGCGTCATCAGAAGCGGAGGAATAAAAGATGCAGGAGTTACTTGTCACTGAAGTAATTCCCCGGGAAAAAGGAAGGACTTCCATTCGTTTTGACAACGGGATGGAAGTCCTTTTATATAAAGGTGAGGTAAGAAAATTAGGTTTACAGGAGCAAACTGTCATATCCCGGGAAAAATATGATGAGATCATTTATGAAATACTTGGAACAAGGGCAAAGAAACGCGCAATGTTTCTGTTGGAACGAATGGACAGGACAGAGCATCAGCTGAGAGATAAACTGATGCAGAATGGATATCCTGCTGTCTGTGTGGATCTTGCAATAGATTATGTAAAAAAATATCATTATATTGATGATCTGCGTTATGCAACAAATTATATTTCATATCAGCAGAAGAGGAAGAGCCGTCAGAAATTAAAAATAGATCTTTTAACAAAAGGAATTGACAAAAACGTGATAGAACAGGCGCTGGATGAAGCGTTTGACAGTGATGAACAGATAAAGATCCGTCAGCTTTTAGAGAAGAAGCATTATGATCCAAAGGAATGTGATCGCAAAGAAAAGCAAAAAACATACCAGTATCTGATGCGTCGTGGATTTAAGGGCAGCGATATTTTACATGTTATGAAGATCTGGGACGGATACGAGGAATAAGAATGCAGTAAAACCTGGATTTTTGGTACAATATGTTGTATTGGAGCAAAATAAAAATGCAATATTATGCACATTGAACAGTTATCTACTTGACATAAATATTAAAATAGAATAAAATTTATATGTTGTAATTATGACAGATAACAATCCATGTTTTAATGTTATATGTACAATGAAAATTTAATAAAGGAGGTGCTCCTGTGGGAAGTGTGATTATCGCTGTTGTGATCACTCTACTGGTTACCGCGGTCGTTGTATATTTCGTTACAACTGCTTACTATAAAAAAGTAACAGAGGCTAAGATCGGAAATGCAGATGAAAAAGCGCGTGAGATCATTGATGAAGCGGTAAAGACGGCAGAGACCAAGAAGCGTGAAGCAATGCTTGAAGCGAAGGAAGAATCCATCCGTGTCAAGAATGACTTAGACAAGGAGGTAAAAGAGCGGAGAGCAGAGATCGGACGCAGTGAACGACGCATTGTTCAGAAAGAGGAAAATCTGGACAAAAAGTTAGAAGCGATCGAAAAACGTGAGGCGGGATTTGCAGCCAAGGAAGAAGAGATCAACAGACAGAAAGCGCAGGTCGCAAAGCTCAATGAAGAGCGTGTGAAAGAACTGGAAAGGATCTCCGGTTTAACCTCCGAACAGGCAAAGGATTATCTCTTAAAGACTGTTGAAGAAGACGTTAAAATTGATACTGCAAAATTGATCAAAGAAATGGAACACAAGGCAAAGGAAGAAGCTGATAAGAAGGCAAAAGAGTATGTAGTCACTGCAATTCAGAAGTGTGCTGCAGATCATGTTGCCGAGACGACGATTTCTGTTGTTCAGCTTCCAAATGACGAAATGAAAGGAAGAATCATCGGACGTGAGGGACGTAATATCCGTACCTTAGAAACGTTGACAGGTGTTGACCTGATCATTGATGATACTCCTGAGGCGGTAATTTTATCAGGTTTTGATCCGATTCGTCGAGAAGTTGCCAGAATTGCTTTGGAAAAACTGATTGTGGATGGACGTATTCATCCGGCAAGAATCGAAGAAATGGTTGAGAAGGCTCAGAAAGAAGTCGAGACAATGATTCGTGAGGAAGGTGAGGCGGCAACTTTAGAGGTTGGTGTTCATGGAATTCATCCAGAACTTGTACGTCTTTTAGGACGAATGAAATTCCGGACGAGCTACGGACAAAATGCTCTCAAACATTCTATTGAAGTAGCACAGCTTTCCGGATTACTTGCTGCTGAGATTGGTGTAGATGTAAGAACTGCAAAACGGGCAGGATTATTGCATGATATCGGTAAATCTGTAGACCATGATATGGAAGGTTCCCATATTCAGATCGGTGTGGATTTATGTAGAAAATACAAGGAATCACCAATTATCATCAATGCGGTAGAAGCGCATCATGGTGATGTAGAACCGGAGTCATTAATTGCATGTATCATTCAGGCTGCAGATACGATCAGTGCAGCAAGACCAGGTGCCAGAAGAGAGACACTTGAAACATATTCAAACAGACTGAAACAGTTAGAAGATATTTCTAACGGATTTAAGGGTGTAGAAAAATCCTTTGCTATTCAGGCGGGCAGGGAGATTCGAATCATGGTTGTTCCGGAACAGATCAGCGATGCCGATATGGTATTGCTTGCACGTGATATTTCAAAACAGATCGAGGCTGAATTGGAATATCCGGGACAGATTAAGGTAAATGTTATTCGAGAATCAAGAGTAACGGATTATGCGAAATGATTCGTGACAATAGTTTTGCTCGCGAAGCGTGCAGGCCATTGTTCATGATAATAGAATGTTTACAGAACGTGCATTTTATTATTGGAAAAAATAAAGAGACTGTCGTACCAGAGTCAGAAATGACCGGTACGGCAGTTTTTTGATTCATAGGAAATCTCACGTCCTATGAATCAAAAAAACTCCGGGCAGGATTCTTTCTTGTATATATGGAAATTGCAATCCATAATTCCATATCCATGAAGATAAAATCCTAAAAAAATAGTGCCAGAATGTAAAATATATGTTAAAATACATCTGAAAAAGAGCGAAAGAAAGGTGGTGTGGCAAATGCAGAGTGTGAAAAAACATAAGTGGATTTTATTCCTTCTGATCGGATTTATGATCATATCTTTCTTTCAGTTTTTACCACAGACAGACACACTGCATTTGGAAAAGACATCACAGAGTTTAAAGCTGGCTGCAGATATACTGCCTGATGGCGGAATAGAGCAATATCAGACAGACTGGCTGATGGAGCCGGGGATAGCGGAACATCAGGCGTGTAACGTTCCTGAAAATATACCGGCATCCGCATTTGCGCGAACAACGCAGAGCGATGCCGTTCTTGGAGAACAGGGACAGAGCAGGTTTCAGATTTTACGTTTTCTTGTAGAAGTATACGTACTTATTGTGATACCGGCTGTTATTTTGCATATGGCATTGAAGCGTTTTGGCAGCCATATGATCATGCTGTGGCAGAATATCAAATATATCCATCTGGTAGATGGAAAGAAGGCAAAACATTTTCCTGTAATCAAATAAAAATATATTACAGGAGGCGTTTTAACGTGAATGAAAACAGAATAAGTGACAGAGCAAAAATATTACTGATTGATGAAGATGCGAGTATTTCCTATTTGATCCGCAGGGCAATGGAAAAAGAAAATTATAAGATATATACTGCGGGAAAAGGAAAACAGGGGATGGAGATGAGTACCGGTATCTGCCCGGATCTGATCCTGATGGATAATAAATTTTCTGATATGGAGGGACTGGCGTTAATTCAATGGTTTAGGGAGTGGACGGATGCTCCGATTATTGTTTTATCGGAACAGAACAGCTATCTTGATAAAGTAGAGGCATTATATGCCGGAGCAGATGATTATATGGTAAAGCCGTTTCATGAAAAGGAACTGGCAGCACGGATTTTTTCGGCATTGAGAAGAAGAATTTCGACAGGTGCACATACATACTATGAGGCAGGAAATCTTAAAGTTGATTTCACAAAAAGACAAGTTCTGCTTGGAGGTATGGAAATTCATTTTTCGCCAGTGGAGTATCGGATCATAGAAAGTCTTGCGTTAAATGCTGGCACGGTTGTAACATACCAGATGCTTTTGGAAAAAATATGGGGACCGTATGCAGAGCAGAACAGCAGGATACTTCGTGTTAATATGACAAATATCCGAAAAAAAATCGAAAGATCTCCATTGGAACCGGAGTATATAACAACGATCCCGAGGGTAGGATACCGGATGTTAGAGAGCCAGACGAGTGTAAATGGCATGCAGATGATGGCATAACAGAAAAAGAAGGTTGAAAAAAACAGACTGCACACAGATATGTGCGGTCTGTTTTTTATGTAATAGGAAAATTCGTTGAAATTACCTATTACATAAAAAACCCTCCGGGCAGGATTGTTTCTTGGATAATATAATGTCATTCTATTATTTGGATGTACGATATTTTTTCGACTGACAGTAGGAATCATAAATTCCGTAAACAAAACCTCCGATCATAATGCCAATACCGATAATAGAAAAAATAATTTCAGCAATTGTCATAGCTGGTTTCCTCCCTGTAGATAAGATGTTATCAGTATAACAGTATTCGTTATATGGAGGAGATATTTGCGCATTCTTTAATCCTTTTTGAAAAGAGAATGGGAAAGTTTTAACACTTTATTTATCTGATGTCAGGATATAAAAAACTGATGGAAAATAGACGAAGCGGGTGGTAAAATAACAGCAGAAAGAATAAGAACAAAAGAAGACAGGATTTGTGGAGGAATATCATTATGGATAAACAGGTCAAGAGAATAAAAAGAGAACTGGTGAAAAATGGAGCAATTCTGGATATATATACGGATACCATGCAGCTTCCGGACGGAAAACTTGAGGAATGGGATTTTATCTCGCACAGAAAAGGTGCAGCAGCAGTTGTACCGGTGAGAGAAGATGGAAAGATTCTGATGGTACGTCAATACCGGAATGCGATCGACCGAATGACACTTGAGATACCGGCAGGATCGAGAGATAGTGTCACAGAAGACACAAAAGTATGTGCAGCAAGGGAATTAGAGGAGGAGACAGGATATCGCAGTGATGATCTCACGCGTCTTTTATCCCTTAAGACCACAGTAGCATTTTGCAATGAGTTCATTGATGTGTATCTGGCACGCAATTTAAAACCGGGTCATCAGCATTTAGATGAGGGAGAGTTTATAGATGTTGAGGCATATGAGATAGATGAATTGTGTCAGATGATCTATGATGGAAAATTGCAGGATGCGAAAACAGTTTCTGCACTTCTTGCATACAAAAATCTTCTGAATCAGGAGAAAAACGCATAAACTAAAGAAAAAGGATGTGCGGTGTGCATGAAAAAAGAAGGATTCCTGTTTTTTGCGGTGTTTTTTGCGGGTGTTTTTCTTGCAAACCTGTTAAAGTACAAAGAGGGGAATCTTTGCCGGATATTAAACATATGGATTTTAGAACAGTTTGCATATAGCAGTATTTCGCTGGAAAGACTATTCTGGCAGTTGTTTTGGAAAAGGGGAAAGTTTGCTTTTTTCTCTTTTTTGCTTGGAGAATGGTGTGGATACGTGGTGGCATCAACAGCATGTTTGTGCCTGCTGACAGGAACTTTTGGGTTTTTCCTTACAATGGCGATTGCAGATCTTGGAATCCGGGGTGTTGCATTTGCGTTCGTCAGTGTTTTCCCGCATGCATTTTTATATGTGGCAGCGGTGCTATGGTGCAGGTTCTGTGGAAAAAACAAAATGCAGTATCGGTCATTTAACTGTGATCTGAAAAGCCGCATGAAAAAAATATTTGAATCTGTCTCGTTTTATGGAGTAGCAGTTGCACTGATGGTTGGCGGTGTTTTTGCGGAAACTTATATCAATAATCCGATCCTTAAGATGCTTGTAAAAAATTTTTGAAAAGATTGCTTTTTAGTTTGCTTGTTATTATAATGAAAAAATACACAGGATAAAAAGAAAGTCAGGAAAAAACATGACACGTGACATTATGGATTTTATAGAATATATTCACAATGAAAAACAGACATCGAAGAATACAGAGGTTTCTTATGAGCGTGATCTTCGTAAACTGAATGAATATCTGGCAGGGCAGAATATATGTGATGCAGCTGCTGTTACAGAGACAAATCTGAATGCATATGTTATGTTTTTAGAGCGCGAGGGACGGAAACCAGCGACTGTTTCGAGAAGTATAGCATCAATGAAGGCTTTTTTTCATTTCCTTGAGCGGGAGCGGAGAATTGAAGCAGATCCGGCATGGAGGTTGAAAGCACCTAAGATTGAAAAAACAATGCCACGCATTCTGACCACAGAAGAGGTGACACTCTTACTGGAGCAGCCATCCGGCAATACTCCGAAGGAACTGCGGGATAAAGCAATGTTGGAACTGCTTTATGCAACAGGGATACGCGTGTCGGAGCTGATATCACTGAAGATTTCGGATCTGAATCTTCAGATGGAGTATGTGATCTGTACGGACACCCACAAAGAACGTATTATTCCCTTTGGAAATGTTGCAAAGGAAACATTAGCAAAATATATACAGGATGGAAGAGAACATCTGATCAGCCAGGAAGACTGTCCGTGGCTGTTTACAAACTGTACCGGTGGTGCCATGAGCCGTCAGGGTTTTTGGAAGCTGATCAAGTTTTATGGGAAAAAGGCGGGGATCGAATCGGAGATCACACCTCATACATTAAGACATTCATTTGCGGCACATATGATCAGCAATGGAGCGGATTTAAAATCTGTCCAGGAGATGTTAGGTCATTCTGATATCTCAACGACACAGATTTATTCGCAGATGGGACAGGGAAGAATAAGAGAGGTATATTTAAAAGCACATCCAAGAGGATAGCAGTTAAAAAAGATGCAGAATATAAAAGAGGAACCCACGGATTTGGAGTTCCTCTTTTTATGTAGTATTTATACTATCAGAAGGTATCAATTAATTGCACATGTCTGCGATCGTATAAATAAGATTTTTGGAATCTTCCCAGCCAAGGCATGGATCTGTGATAGATTTTCCGTAGATATGTTCGCCAATCTTCTGGGAACCTTCCTCAATATAACTTTCGATCATGACACCTTTGACCATTTTTCTGATCTCAGAAGAAACCTGACGGTTGTGCATGACTTCTTTTACAATACGGATCTGTTCTCTGTGTTTTTTGCCGGAGTTGGAATGGTTTACATCCACAACGGCTGCCGAATTTACAAGATCCATTTTCTCATACATGTCGCACAGACGGATCAGATCCTCATAATGATAATTTTGTGTGGAGTTACCGTGTTTGCTGACTGCACCGCGCAGAACAACATGCGTAAGAGGATTACCGCTTGTCTCGACTTCATAGCCACGGTATACAAAATGATGTGGGTGCTGCGCTGCATATACGGAGTTGAGCATAACGGAGAAATCACCACTGGTCGGGTTCTTCATACCTGATGCAACATCAAAACCGCTGACGGTCAGACGATGCTGCTGGTCTTCAACAGAACGTGCACCGATAGCGACATAGGAGAGAAGATCTTCTACATATCCCCAGTTTTCCGGATAAAGCATCTCATCTGCACAGGTTAAACCGCTCTCTTTGATCGCACGGATGTGCATTTTTCGCATGGCGATCAGACCTTCGATCATATCCGGTGCTTTTTCAGGATCTGGCTGGGATGCGATACCTTTGTAGCCTTCACCTGTAGTACGGGGCTTATTTGTATAAACGCGTGGAATGATGATCAGGCGGTCAGCAACATCCTCCTGAATTTTTGTGAGGCGGCTGACATAATCGCAGACTGCGTCTTCCCTGTCAGCAGAACAAGGTCCGATGATAACTAAAAACCGGTCATCTTTTCCTGTGATGACGTCAGAGATCATGGCATCGCGTTCTTTTTTTAACTGTTTTAATTCTTCTGACAGCGGAAAATCATGTTTGATCTCTGCCGGAGAAGGAAGCTGGTTTAAAAATATAAAACTCATAATAAAACTCCATTCTAAGCGCCAAAGTACATGCGCTGTCTCTTGTATTTGATAAAATCAAAAATATATTAAATGATATTGCAGAAGATGTCAAATATTTGCATAACAGAGAAGTGATGGTTATAATGAAAATTATAGCAATGACGTAAGAGGTAATGGGAGGTGTCAGGCATGAAAATAAGAGAAACCGAAGTTGGAACGGGGCGTCCGCTGGTCTGTGTTCCGGTGCTTGAAAAAACAAAAGAGGAAGTTATAAATGAAATAGAATATCTTGCAGAATCCGCTGCAGACATGATCGAATGGCGGCTGGATGCATTTGAACATTTTACGGATTATAATGAAGTGCGGGAGATATTGCAGCAGGCAGCGCCTTTGCTAAAGAAAAAATTGTTTTTATATACATTTCGTACTGCAAAACAGGGTGGAATGGCATCGGTTGACCGGGAAACATTAACAGATCTGCATGATCTTGCGACAGAATCAGAATGTGTGGATCTGATCGATCTGGAATTTTTTGAGGAGGAACACACTGCAAGGCAGATCCGGAAAATTCAGAAAAAAGGGAAGAAAATCGTAGCATCACATCATGACCTGGAAGAAACACCACAGATGGAAGTTATGCGGATGCTGCTGGACCGTATGTGTGAAGGCGGAGCGGATATTGTCAAACTGGTTGTAACTCCCAAAACGCCGGAGGATGTTTTAAGACTTCTTGCGGTCACATCTGAATTTCACTGTGAAAACAAAGAAACTCCGATTATCACTGTGGCAATGGGAAAATTAGGTGAGATCAGCAGAGTAAGCGGGGAGACATTTGGCTCCTGCGTGACGTTTGCATCACATAAAAAGAAAAGTGCACCGGGGCAGTTTGATCTCGAAGAAATGAGACGGACAATTGATATGATGCATCAGGTGTGTGAGTAAAAATAAAAAAAGAATATAAAGAAAATATAAAGAATGGATAAAGTGCAGGGAAGATACTTGACGTAGTATCTTCCCTGTGTTAATATATGCCACTGTAAATAAATAACAAGGAGAATACATAACAATGTTAAATAACGAGGTGAGAAAAACAAAAATGGATGATTTATTTACAAGATTTTTCTCTGCACTGTATCAGTTCCATAAACTGCATATGGGCGATCTTGTGCCGGATATCACCAAAATTGAAGGTATGACGATGTTGGCGATCAGGCATTGCAACGGGGAAATGGGAAAGGAAGAACTGACGGTATCTGAACTGACTGCGAAGTTGAAAGCGAAGGGACCCGCAGTTTCACGTACCTTAAAGACATTAGAGGATAAAGGATATATTGAGCGTGATGTCAATAAGGCGGACAGACGAAATACGTATGTGAAACTGACAGATTCCGGGAAAAAGAAAACAGAGGAGTGCGAGCAGATCATGAGTAATTTTGCACATGCGGTTATTTCAAAAATGGACAGGGATGATATGGAAGGTATGATAGACTGTCTGAACGAACTGTATGAGGCAGCCAAAGAAGAAATTGCAGACCGGAAAATGAGACAAAAAGGAGAGTAGAATATGAGCAAAATATTTAAAAATATGCTCCCATACTGGAAGGGATTGATCATAGTAATCGCGCTGTTGATTGTTCAGGCATGGTGTGATCTGTCACTTCCGGCATATACATCGGATATTATTGATGTCGGTATCCAGAACAAAGGTGTGGAGCATGTACTGCCGGAAGCAGTAACAGAAGATGAATTTACATTAGTACAGCTTTTTATGACAGATGAGGAAAAAGAAAGCTGGGAGAACAGCTACGAACAGGATGGAGAGGTTTACCGTCTGACTGTTACAGATAAAAAACAGTTAGAGGAGCTGGATGATGCACTGCTTTTACCACTCCTGATGAATTATCAGATGTCATCGGTGGATGAGCAGACCTTTAAAGAGAGTGTGGCAAAACAGACCGGAATGGATCAGGCAATGCTTGATAATATGAGCATTGAACAGATCGGGGAGTCCATGGGCGTGCCGCTTACTTCTTTTGAAAAAGAGATAGAGGATGATGATGGAAATACCGTAGCCACAAATTGCGTGGATATGCGCACGATTTTTTCGGCCATGAAAGCATCCGGGGCAATGACAGAAGACCAGATCTTATCTATGCGTGATACCGTTTCCGATACGATTGATACGATGGGAAGCTCCCTGGTAAAATCAATGGGAATTGCTTATGCGGTTAACTGCGATACGCAGGCAGGGTTGGATATTGATAAGATACAGACATCTTACCTCTGGTCAGCCGGAGGAAGAATGGTTGCGATGGCGCTGCTTATGGGGGTTGCAACGGTTCTGGTAGGATTTGTTGGTGCACGTATCGGTGCAGGGATCGGACGTGACCTCAGAGGAAAAATATTCGGACGTGTGGTACGTTTTTCGAATGCGGAGATGGATCGTTTTTCCACGGCATCCCTGATCACAAGAAGTACCAATGATATCCAGCAGATCCAGATGGTTTCTGCCGTGATGATCCGTATGGTTGCATATGCGCCGATCCTTGGTATCGGTGGTGTCTTAAAAATCATCCAGACGGGAGCAGGAATGGGATGGATCATTATTCTTGCAATCCTTGTGATCCTCGGATATGTTATGGTATTGATGGCAGTTACGATGCCTCGTTTTAAACTGATGCAGAAACTTGTGGATAAGATCAATCTGGTATCAAGGGAGATTTTGACAGGACTTTCTGTTATCCGTGCATTCGGCAGGGAGACAGAGGAAGAAAAGCGTTTTGATGATGCGAATAAAGACCTGACAAAAACAATGCTGTTTACGAACCGTGTCATGACATTTATGATGCCTGGAATGATGCTGATCATGAATCTTCTGACCGTAGGTATCGTATGGGTAGGAGCTCATAAGATTGATGCAGGTTCTATGCAGGTTGGATCGATGACAGCATTTATTACGTATGCGATGATGATCGTTATGGCATTTTTGATGCTGACAGCAATGTCTATCATGCTTCCGCGTGCAGCAGTCGCAGCAGAGCGCATCGATGAGGTTATCAATACAGAATCTTCCATAGAGGATGCAAAGACTCCGGAAGAGTTAAAAGAACATAAAGGAGTGATCCGTTTTTCACATGTCAGCTTCCGTTATCCGGGTGCAGAGGCAGATGTACTTGAAGATATTGATTTTACTGCAGAGCCAGGTAAGACAACGGCGATCATCGGAAGTACCGGATGCGGAAAATCTACACTGGTCAATCTGATCCCGCGGCTTTATGATGTTACGGACGGAAGTGTTACACTAGATGGTCAGGATATCCGGAATATCCGCATGGAAGATTTGAGAGAAGAGATTGGTTTTGTACCGCAGAAAGGTGTATTGTTTTCCGGTACGATTGCTTCGAACCTGCGTTTTGGAAAGCGGGATGCTACGGATGAGGAAATCAAAGAAGCAGCAGCAATCGCGCAGGCAACAGATTTTATCGAAGAAAAACAGGAAAAATATGACAGCGATATCGCACAGGGTGGAAGCAATGTCTCCGGAGGACAGAAACAGCGTCTTGCCATTGCACGTGCGATTGCAAAACAGCCAAAGATCTATGTGTTTGACGACAGTTTTTCTGCACTTGATCTAAAGACGGATGCAGCACTTCGAAAGGCACTTGCATCAAAAGTTAAGGACAGTACGGTAATCATTGTGGCACAGAGAATCAGTACGATCCTGCATGCAGAACAGATCCTTGTACTGGATGATGGCAGAATCGTCGGAAAAGGTACACATGAGGAATTGCTGAAAAATTGTGAGACCTATCGGCAGATCGCACGTTCACAGCTTTCTGCAAAAGAACTTGGAATCGAGGAAAGTGAGGTGTCTGTCAATGAGTAATGAAAGAGAAAGAACAGGAATGCAGCGCCGTGGCAGAGGACCGATGGGACATGGCATGCAGCCGGGAGAAAAACCAAAAGATTTAAAAGGTTCTTTAGGAAAACTGTTATCTTATATTGGAAGTTTTAAAGCAGCGATTATTGTGGTCATGATTTTTGCGGCAGCTTCTACGGTATTTAATGTAATCGGCCCTAAAATTCTAGGAAAAGCAACAACAGCGCTTTCTGAAGGACTGATGGCAAAGATTCAGGGCACTGGAGGCATTGATTTTACTTATATCGGACAGATTCTTTTGTTTGTGCTTGGACTTTATGTGTGTAGTGCAGCTTTTAACTTTATCCAGGGCTGGATCATGACAGGTGTGACACAGAAGATCTGTTACCGGATGCGTAAAGAAATCTCTGAAAAGATCAACCGCATGCCGATGAAATATTTTGAGAGCCGTACTTATGGAGAGGTTTTATCAAGGATCACCAATGATGTCGATACTTTAGGTCAGGGATTAAACCAGAGTATCACAACGATCATTACATCGGTTGCTACTTTGATCGGTGTACTGATCATGATGCTCAGTATTTCTCCGCTGATGACACTGATCGCGATCGTGATCCTGCCAATCTCCATGGCACTGATCTCATTTGTGGTTAAGAATTCCCAGAAATACTTCAAAGACCAGCAGGAATATTTAGGCCACATCAACGGACAGGTCGAGGAAGTTTATGGCGGACATTTAGTTATCAAAGCATTTAACCGTGAAAAAGATACGATCGATGAATTTAACCGTACAAATGAAATTCTGTATCAGTCAGCATGGAAATCCCAGTTTTTGTCCGGAATGATGCAGCCGATCATGATGTTTGTCGGAAACCTTGGCTATGCAGCCGTGGCATTATCCGGTGGACTGTTTGCGATCCGTGGAACGATCACAATCGGTGATATCCAGGCATTTATCCAGTATGTAAAAAACTTTACGCAGCCGATCCAGCAGATAGCACAGGTCATCAACCAGGTGCAGTCGATGGCGGCAGCATCCGAGCGTGTGTTTGATTTTTTAAATGAGGAAGAGGAAGATCAGACTGCAGAAAATCCGGCAGATGTGAGTACAGTGACAGGAACGGTTGATTTTGATCATGTACAGTTTGGCTATAATCCGGATCAGACGATCATCAAAGATTTCAGTGCTCATGTAAAACCGGGACAGAAGATCGCTATTGTAGGTCCGACCGGAGCAGGAAAGACCACGATGGTAAAACTTTTAATGCGTTTTTATGATGTAAACAGCGGTTCTATCAAATTAGACGGTCATGATGTAAGAGAGTTTAACCGCAGGGAATTAAGGGATGCGTTTGGAATGGTATTGCAGGATACATGGCTGTTTAAAGGAACGATCATGGAAAATATCCGTTACGGTCGTTTAGATGCCACGGATGAGGAAGTGATCGCGGCAGCGAAAGCAGCACATGCCGATCACTTTATCAAGACGCTTCCGGGTGGTTATCAGATGGAATTAAATGAGGATGCAAGCAATGTTTCACAGGGACAGAAACAGCTCCTTACGATCGCAAGGGCAATTCTTGCAGATAATAAGATTTTGATCCTCGATGAGGCAACTTCTTCGGTTGATACGAGAACTGAGGTTACGATCCAGAAGGCAATGGATAACCTGATGCGTGGCAGAACCAGTTTTGTCATTGCACACAGATTATCAACGATCCGTAATGCAGATCTGATCCTTGTCATGAAGGATGGGGATATCGTGGAACAGGGAAATCATGAAGAACTGCTTGCGAAAAACGGATTTTATGCAAATCTTTATAATTCACAGTTTGAGGATGTTGTTGCCTGAAATAATAGAATGAATGATCCGTAAACATTTTATTGTCATGGATCATAAAGGGATGTCGTCATATGGCGGCATCCCTTTTTATGTATAAATTTTTCTGCGATCAGGAAATATTATAAAAAAAGCCATGTTTACATGGCAGAAAGCAGGAAAATCATATGGGAAAAATGAATATCAGAAAAGCAGCGATGATCGGCTGCGGATTTGTAGGTGCATCATCGGCATTTGCGCTGATGCAGAGCGGTATTTTTTCAGAAATGGTTATGATCGATGCAGATCATGCAAAGGCAGAGGGAGAAGCAATGGATTTAAGCCATGGACTTCCATTTGCAAGACCGGTAAAAATATATGCCGGGGATTATGATGATATCACAGATGCAGGGATCATTATCATCACGGCAGGAGCAAACCAGAAGCCGGATGAGACGAGGCTTGATCTGATCCACAAAAATGTAGAAATTTATAAACAGATCATTCCGGAAATTGCAAAGAGAGACTGTGAGGGAATCCTCCTTATCGTGTCAAATCCGGTAGACATTCTTACCTATACGGCATTAAAGCTCTCTGGTTTTCCGGAACACCGTGTGATCGGCTCGGGAACGGTGCTTGATACTGCCCGGTTAAAATATCTGATCGGGGAGCATTTAGGGGTGGACAACCGCAGTGTACATGCGTTTATCATCGGCGAACATGGAGACAGTGAACTTGCAGCATGGTCAAATGCAAATATTTCAGGTGTGAGACTTAGCGATTTCTGTGAAATGCGGGGACATTTTATGCATGAAGAATCAGAAAACCGTATCTATGAAAAAGTAAGAAACAGTGCTTACGAGATCATTGAACGGAAACACGCCACGTATTATGGAATCGCAATGGCGGTAAAGAGGATCTGTGAATGTATCATAAGAAATGAACAGTCGATCCTGCCGGTATCATCCATGATGCGTGGCATTTATGGGATGGAGGACGTCGTGATCAGTATGCCTGCCATTGTTGGAAAAGACGGAGTGGAGGATGTGATACCGATCTCGCTGGATGATGAAGAAAAAATCCAGTTAAAAAATTCGGCAGACATTTTGAATGAAATGAAAGAGATGATAAAAAAAGAACATGGGATCGGTTAAAAAAGAAGGATAATTGTGTTATAGTTTATTTATGCAGAGCACAACACAAAAGAGGAGGGACATATCATGTCCATGCGCATATATACCATGACACACAAAAAATTCACGCCGCTGTCGGATAAACTGTATGTACCGCTCCATGTCGGAAGGGCATGTGGGGAAGATTTTGGATATCAGGGAGATGATACAGGAGAACAGATCTCGGCATTGAACTGTTATTACAGTGAACTGACAGGATTTTACTGGATCTGGAAAAATTGTCATGATGTGGATTATGTCGGTACCTGCCATTACAGAAGATATCTGATCAATGAAAAGGAACAGATTTATACGGAGGCGGAATACCGGGAACTGTTAAAGAAATATGACCTGGTCACAACGAAAAAGGTTCAGTTAAATAATTCTTACTATGATGGATTTTCGGCAAATCATAATATACGGGCGCTTGAAATGACAGGAAAAGTCATAGCAGAGAAATACCCGGAATATGCAGATGCGTTTGACACGCTGGTAAATGGCAGACAGACTTATTTTGGAAATATTCTTGTCACATCAAAAAAATTATTTGATGAATATGCGTCCTGGCTGTTTTCCATTTTTTTTGAAGTGGCAGAGCGGATTGAACTGGAGACGGGAGAAGATGCCTACCATAAAAGAGTATTTGGATTTATTTCTGAATTTCTATTGCTTGTTTGGGTTACCGTTAAGAAATTGCGTGTGTATGAATGTAAGGTGGGAATGCTTGGAGAAAAGGCAGAAACAGGTGAATTAAAACAAAGACTTGCCGAATGTTTCAGAAAACGTGATGTTGATCTGGCAAAAAAGATTTTTCTGGAAACAAGAGAAATGCGGCCGGATGTATTGATGGAGGCGTCGGATATCACAGGTGAATTGCATCTTTGTATGCAGATCATTGCAACCGCAGGGGAGGAAAGGTGCCATGGAGAAACAATGATCCTGGAGAGGGAAAATGATTTCGACAGGCTGATAGAAATTTTCTCAGAATTAAACCGGATTGTAAGCAGGTACCGCGAAGACAGTCAGAGCACAGAGGATATCTGTTTCCTGAAAAAAGAAAAAATATCGGGGACTGCCGTCTGGGTGGCAGTTATGATAGGAAAAGAATCGGATAGTGAAAAAAAGGATCTTCTGAATCGTATATTAAAAGATCTTCATTAAATTTTAAGAAATGCCGGAGAACAGGAAAATACAAGCGTGCGGAATGACACGGTAACCTGTGCCGGCATTTTTTGTTGACAATTATTTTAGGGTCTGTTATGATAAAACGTGCGTGAAAAAGTGTTTTTGCGTTGTAGATCCCTTATATGAATAGTAAGAGCAGGCAACCGTAGTCTAATGGATAGAACACCGGACTCCGACTCCGGCAATGCGGGTTCGATTCCCGCCGGGTGCATTTTGACAGTCAGATAGCAGGCGGCATACTATATGTTTCGCCTGTTACATATTTTTGTGAAGTTTTATATAACAAATGGAAAGGGATGGAAAATACAATGGCTTCTTCGAATGTTGATGATAAATTAAAAAATGATACAGAAAATAAAGAGACAGGTAATAAAACAGAAAATAGTGGGACAAATAAGATCCTTATGTTCATAAAACAGAATGTCCGGTATATCACAGCAGGTGTATTATTCCTTGCACTTGTGCTTATTTTAGTGAAAGCCGGATCACCGAAACAGTCACAGAACGGACAGGATGTTGCGGCAACAGAAGTTACGTCAGAGGCATCGAATGATGCAGTGCAGGAATTTGAAGTGGATGCATATGAGGATGTAAATACATTAATCAACCAGTATTACACCGCATATGCAGCAGGAGATACGGATACTCTTCAGACAATCGCCACTCCATTGTCAGAAAATGAGAAAAGCTATATTTCTGTATTCAGTCAGTATGTTGATGCATACCAGAATATCAAATGTTATACCAAACAGGGGCTTGATGCATCTTCATATCTTGTGTCTGTTTATGTGGAAGTAAAATTTAAGGATGTAGATACAGTTGCACCGGGACTGGATTTCTTCTATGTGCGCACGAATGATGATGGCAGTGTATATATTGATAACCTTTACAGCCAGTACAATTTAAAGATAAAAGAAAATGCGTTAGATACAAGCATCCAGAACCTGATCAGTGAGTATGAGGGAAGTGAAGATGTCAATTCACTCCAGAAAGAAGTCCAGGACAAATATGACACGGCAGTTGCGTCAGATGATAAGCTGAGCGAGATGATCCAGACGACAATTCCGAATGCAATCACTGAGTGGGCAGGTACGATTGTAAGCCAGAATACCGAAACAGAAAGTACTGAGCAGCAGGTACCGGAAGAAACAACGGAGGCAGAGCAGACTGAAACGCCGGAAGAGAATACAGACCAGCCTGAGGAAAATGGACCGACGCAGAGCGAACCGGATACAGTTTATGCAGTAGATACGGTAAATGTAAGGGCAGCAGCAGATACCGAATCAGAAAAACTTGGTACGTTAGAGCAGGGTACAGCACTTACAAGAACAGGTACAGATGGTGAGTGGAGTATTGTTAATTATAACGGTCAGACCGGATATATCAAAACAGAATATCTGACTACAAAGAATGCTGATTCTGAAGCAGACAATGGACAAACAGATAATGGTGGTAATGATGAACAGACATCTGCAGGTGATTTCATAGCAGAGGGAACAGTTATTACATTAAAGGATTCTGTAAATGTACGTTCTGGAATGAGTGAGTCAGACAGCAAGATAGGAACCGCATTTACAGGCGAGAAAGTAACGGTGGTCATGAGTTATGCAGAAGGCTGGACAAAGGTGACATGGAATGGTCAGACCGGATATATTAAAACTTCCCTGTTGCAGTAACTACTGAATATATGATGTGTAGCAGGATTCCAGCAACAGACTTGTTGTCATAGTAAAAATGGCGGAGACTTTAAAAAGAAGTCTCCGCTTTTGTGCAGAAAGAGAAAGGTGAAAAATGCAGGAGGCAGTCAGAATCAATAAATATCTCAGCGAGGCAGGAGTGTGTTCCAGAAGAGAGGCAGACCGCCAGGTGGAAGCCGGAAATGTGACAATAGACGGTGTGGCTGCATCCATGGGGGCAAAAGTATTGCCGGGACAGACGGTTCTTTTTTGTGGAAAGCCGGTAAAAAAAGAAGATGAAATGATACTTCTGGCATTTCATAAACCGACAGGAGTAGTGTGTACCGCAGAAAAGAGAGAAAAAAATAATGTGGTGGATTATATCAACTATCCCAAACGGATTTATCCAATTGGAAGACTGGACAAAGATTCCGAAGGATTATTGCTTATGACAAACAATGGTGATATTGTAAACCGCATTATGCGTGCCGGAAATATGCATGAAAAAGAATATATTGTTACCGTTAATAAACCTGTGACGGACAGTTTTCTGCGGGGACTTGCAGGTGGCGTGCCGCTGGTGGAATTGAATGCTACCACACGTAAATGTAAAGTCTGGCGGACAGGAAAAAGGCAGTTTGGCATCATCCTGACACAGGGATTGAACCGGCAGATCCGCCGTATGTGCGAATATTTTGGATACAGAGTGGAAAAACTGGTAAGAACCCGTATTATGAATATCGAACTGGGAGATTTAAAAGCCGGGAATTACCGCGAAGTAACATCACAGGAATATGATGAACTGATGCGGCTTGTAAAAGATTCATCAAACACGACAGTGATTCACAGACGGGATGGAGGAGACAGATGACACCGGAAGAACAGATCAAAGAATTAAGAGATAAGATCAATTATCATAGCGACAGATATTATAATCAGGATAATCCTGAAATCTCAGATTATGAATTTGACATGTTGATGCAGCAGTTAAAACGGCTGGAAAAAGAACATCCGGAGCTTGTAACTGAAGACTCGCCGACACAGCATGTCGGTGGTACGGCAAAGCGTACAGCAGGTATTCTGGTGCACCATAATGTCCCGATGTTAAGTCTTCAGGATGTATTTTCGAAGGAGGAAGTCGTTGATTTTGTGGAGCAGATGAAAGAGCAGTTAGATGATCCTGAGTTTGTGGTGGAATATAAGATTGACGGATTATCTATGGCGCTCCGCTACGAAAATGGCGAACTTGCCCTTGCGCTGACGCGTGGTGATGGGGTGAATTTTGGCGAAGATGTGACAGCAAATGCAAAAGTGATCTCAGATGTTAAAAAGAAACTGAAAGACCACCCGGAATATCTGGAGATCCGTGGTGAAGTCTATATGAAAAATGAGGACTTTGACAGAGTCAATGAACAACAGGAACTGCTCGGTAAAAAGATTTTTGCAAATCCAAGAAACTGCGCTGCAGGAACGCTGCGCCAGCTTGACAGCCGTGTGACAAAAGAAAGAAAACTGTCCATGTTTGTATTTAATATCCAGCAGGTGCGTGGCATGGAGATTGCAACGCATACCGAAGGATATGAATTTTTAAAGAAACAGGGGATTCCGATCATCGAAGATTACAAAGTATGTAAGACTGCAGACGAAGTCTGGGATGCCATCACGGCAATCGGAGAGAATCGTGGAAATCTTGGCTATGATATTGACGGGGCAGTCATTAAGATCAACCGTTATTCAGACAGGGAACTGCTGGGAAATACCTCGAAAGTCCCGAAATGGGCGATCGCATACAAATATCCGCCGGAAGAAAAAGAAACGAAACTGCTTGATATTGAGCTTTCCGTTGGAAGAACAGGAAGAATCACGCCGACAGCGGTTTTTGAACCGGTGCGCCTGTGTGGAACTTCTGTTTCAAGAGCAACATTGCATAATCAGGATTTTATTGATGATCTTGATGTGGGAATTGGTGATACGATCGTTGTTTATAAGTCCGGAGAGATCATTCCAAAGGTCAAAGAAGTCCGCAAGGAAAAAAGACCGGACGGCTGGAAGCGTTTTATGATTCCGGATGTCTGTCCGGTCTGCGGTGCAAAGACGGAACGCGAAAAAGATACAGCAGATATCAAATGTACGTCGCCAAACTGCCCGGCGCAGTTAGAACGTCATATCATTAACTTTGTCGGCAGGGATGCCATGGATATCAAGGGATTTGGTACGGTTTATATTGAAGAACTTGTGCGTTTGGGGTATATTAGAGATATTGCTGACATATTTGAACTGAAAGATCACAGAGAAGAACTGATCGAACAGGGAATTATCGGAAAAGAAAAGAATACGGACAAACTTTTAGATACGATCGAAAAGGCAAAGGAAAATGATGCGTATATGCTTCTTACCGGATTTGGTATTCCAAATGTTGGGAAAGCGGCAGCAAAGACGATCATGAGACGTTTTTCCTCGATCACAGATTTAGAGGAAGCCGATCGGGAAACTCTAATGGAGGTGGATGATGTCGGAGAAGTGAGTGCAGACTGTATTTTCCGTTTCTTCCATGACGAAAAAAACAGAGCGATGATCAATCGTTTAAAGTCGTTAGGTGTAAATATGGAAGCGGAAGAAACAGAGACGATCGATTCGGCAGTCAGCGGAAAAACAGTAGTTATTACAGGTACTTTGCCGACACTGGGAAGAAAAGAAGCAGCAGAGCTGGTGGAAAAATACGGCGGAAAAGTATCCGGTTCCGTATCAAAAAAGACAGATTATGTTGTTGCGGGAGAAAGTGCGGGCAGTAAACTGACAAAAGCACAGGAACTTGGAATAACCGTGCTTACGGAAGCAGAACTGTTTGCCCTGCTTGGAATTAATACAGAGAATGGGAGTACAGTGCGATAAATAAGTTCGATAGCTTATTTATCACACAGGTATTTGTTTCTGGGCAAAACAAATACTTTTTATGGCAGACACAAATCTGACATTTGCGTCGCCGCTTCCCAACAAATTGCTCAGAGAATGGAGTATAATTATGCCAATTAAGACACAGAGTGATTTACCGGCAAAAGAGATATTGGAAAAGGAAAATATATTTGTTATGGATGAAAGTCGTGCAACACACCAGGATATCCGTGTCATTGAGATCGGAATCCTGAATTTAATGCCGTTAAAAGAAGACACAGAGCTGCAGCTTCTGCGTTCATTGTCTAACACACCGTTACAGATCAATGTGACATTTATTACGGTATCATCCCATGAGTCAAAAAATACATCCATGAGTCATTTAAACAAGTTTTATGAGACATTTGATGGAGTGAAGAACCGTTATTTTGATGGACTGATCATTACAGGTGCTCCGGTGGAACAGATGGAGTTTGAGGAAGTGGATTACTGGAAGGAAATGTGTGATATTTTTGAATGGACAAAGACACATGTAACATCCACAATGCATCTGTGCTGGGGTGCACAGGCAGGACTTTATTATCATTATGGACTAAAAAAGCATCTGCTGGATAAAAAAGTATTTGGTGTGTTTGAACATCATGTCATGAACCGTAAAGTGCCGTTAGTCCGTGGCTTTGATGATTATTTTATGGCGCCTCATTCAAGACACACGGAAGTCCGTGCAGAAGATATCCGGAAAATACCGGATCTGACGATCCTTGCTGAGTCAGATGAAGCAGGCGTTTTCCTTGCAATCGCAGATGAAGGCAGACGTATTTTTGTCATGGGACATCCGGAATATGACCGTGTCACACTTGATAAGGAATACAAACGTGATAAAGCAAAGGGACTGCCGATCGATCTCCCGGTCAACTATTATCCGGATGATGATGATACGAAGAAACCTAGATTAGAGTGGCGGTCACATGGAAATACCCTCTATTCAAACTGGCTGAATTATTATGTGTACCAGACGACACCGTATGAGTTTATCGATACGGCGGAGATTGTAGGGAAATAAGGACTTAGAGCTGTTTTTATAGGGTTTGCGTAAAAATCAAAAATTAATAGTAAGTTGATATATCTTCATATAAATTGATATAATTTTGTATATCTGTGGAGACAAAATGGAGACAGCTCAATTTTGATGGAGACAAAATAATCAATTATATTTGGAGAAAAGAATCTTATGTAAAAAATAATAGTGCAGTGCATTATTTATATTTAGGACATCTTAATAAGTCCATATCAGTTATAGCAATATGATTGATGTGGGCTTATTTTTGTGCCTTAAAATCGAAAGACACACAAATACACACTAATGCTCATAAAATGCTTATATGAGCCACAGAGAGCGTCACAGAGCCTTTATATGACCGAATTAAGAAATATGCATTTCATTGGAAGAATTACAAGGAGGGACAGACAGCATGGCAAAAGCAATAAATAATATGGACGATTTGGCTATTGCATTGCAGCCAGTAATGAAGAAAATGGTTGACAATATGGCAAATAGAGTATATAAGACATTGAATTTCTTTCTACAGGGATATTACGATTCATATAATCCGATTTTCTATCGCAGACAATATGATTTTTTGAGGTCAGGTTTTAAGGTTAATGCAAGAATTGTCAGAGGTAAGGCGATAGCATTGGTTTATATTGATGTGGGTTATATGAGTAATTACTATGGTGTAACTGGTCAACAGGTCGCAACATGGGCGAATGAAGGTCTGCATGGTGGAAAGAATTTAGCAACTAATACACCGCATGTATGGGATGCAACGATGGCAAATACTGTTGATAATGGAGAATTGGTAAGAGATGCAGTTGCTTATTTGAGAAGTCAAGGATTTACAGTTAGAGTATAAGGAAGGAGGGTGACACAATGAGATTACTTAAACAGGATGTAATAGACAAATTAACTGAAAAGACAGGCTTATATAAAAAAGATGTACGAGCTGTATTAGATTCATTCCATGAATTAGTTTATGAAGAATTGGATGCAGATAATTCAATTCTTATCACAAATCTTTTTAAGGTTGAGCCAATAACAGTTGATTCAAGAAAAAGATACAGTCCGTATGTTGATGATAATTACTACATTGAGAAAGAACATAAGACTGTAAAAATCACACCAGCTTCAAATCTATTGGATAGCTTGAAGAAAGAGGAAGAGTAATGAGTAAGATTTTACATATCAAGGATGCTTAATTTTGAGTTACCAGAGAAGTGCAAGGATGATATAGGTTGTATGGTATCTCTGTTAGGAATGCATCTACAACAAGACAGAGACTTTCAAAAGCCACTGATAAAGAAAAATGTACAATACAATATGAATTGATAACAAAATAAGGACGTAAAGCATGAATGATATACCAGATTGCAGTAGATGTGAACGCTGTAAAAGTATGGAATATTTATTTGATGATTTTTATTGTTGTGAAGAAAACGAACCATCACAAATATATGGATTGCTTGGTGTATATTGTCCACCAGAAGTCAGTCCTATATGGTGTCCAAAGAAAGTAAAGGAGAATGAAGAAGTAATGAGAAATATTGACACAAAGGCTACAAGAGAGAACATTAGCAAGGATTTGAATAATCTGGGAGAAAATAGAACTGAAAATATTGGAGATTTGAAAGTCGGATTATTTGGCAGTCTTGATATGAATAGGACAAGAAAAAAGATTAAAAACTCATTGGCTAAGTTATCATTATAGAAGGAAAACTAAGATTATGATAAAATTAAATATCAATATCAAAGTAAACGAGATTGAGGAAATTGCACCAGTTATTGAAAGTGTGAAGAAGTTGGAATTGAATAAAATTTCTGAATGTAACGCAGTAGTAACAGTAGAACTTGAAGTATAGGATTGGAAGGAGATTAAATAATATGACAAAAGAATTAAGCATTGAAAACATTAAGAAGGAACTGATTGACAAGATTTCCAATAACTCTGATATTTTAGAGTATTTTGAGAATTATTTGCAATCTCACAAGCATTGTTTAAAAGAATATGGAATGAAGTACATAAAAGATAATTTTATTTTTGCTAATGATATGTCCGTGTTCGAGTATGATAATTTTATATCTGTCGAGGTTACTGAGAATGAACTTTTAATATGTGGAAATATAGAAAAATGCTACAATGTTAATATTATTGTTACTTTTGAAGATTGTAAGGATATTGATACAATATCAATTATACTTGGAAATATTGCTACTGAATTATATCCAGATAGATCTAATTATAAAAATACTGTATATAGTTATGAGGGTAAAAAGCAACTTATAAGAGTGGTACAGTTTACAATCAGATAATCGGCAGACATACACCGATTCTAAACAAATGTATGGATATTTCCCAACAGGCAGGAAGTAAAAGAAAGTCTGTATCAGAGATCAAGAATATCTAACGTGCAATTCTGCACATTTCCCAATATGAGAAATTGAATAAATTTGACTGCTGCATTTAGTAGTTTATTAAGGGGAACGAATTTTAGTTTACCTTTATTTCTTGACCTCTGATTTATCAAAAAGGAGGAAAATGATTAGTGACAATAAGATTAAATGTATGTATTTCAATAAACGATTCAATGAGAAACCACAAGGAAAACAATGTGGATGGGTGCAGAAAAGTTTAATTGAGACAGAAATTGCAATAGAAGATTTGGCAGATGCTTTATGTCATGGAGCATCATTTAAGCCAGGAGTTTTAGTTGGCGGTATGAAAGCTGATAACTGGACACAGCAACAGTTATTTGGCTTGGATTTTGATAATGGAATGTGCATAGAAGAAGCATATAACAAGGTTATTTCTCTTGGAATTGTACCATGTTTTATGTACACCACATTTTCACACAAGGAAGAACATCATAAATTCCGCATGATATTCTGCAATGATACAGTTATTACAGATGGCAGTATCAGAGATAAATTACAAGCTACACTTATGGGTGCGGTGGGTGGAATTGATGAGGTATGTTTCAATAGAGATAGATTGTTTTTCGGTGGCAAGGGGAATGAGACATTATATCCATCTTATGACAGTAGAATCAATGCAAAATCAGTTATTGATAAATACTGGAAAGATGAGTATGAGCAATATATATCAAATGCACAGCCAAAATCAAAGAAGAAGCCTGCTGCAAAAAAGGAAAAAGCTGATACGGAGGTAAAACCCGTATATGAAAACTTAAATGTCAAAGCAATCAAGGAACATGATGTTGAATATTTGCGTACAGTATTAGCACATGAACCGATTGAGTTTGATACAAAAAATGAATTTTGGGATTATATCTATTCGGAACTGGATATCGCAGAACTGATAGATATTGACGATCCGAGGTCTTTTTGCTGTATTCTGCATGAAGATCATAACCCTTCTGCAAACATCTTTACTACGAAAAATGGAGTTCAAAAGTATAGATGTTGTTCTGAAAATCTTACTCTTAACATAAAACAGTTGATTGAAATGTTGGGAGATTTCAAATCTGAATATAAAGCTATTCAATTCATAATGGATATTTATAATCTGTCTATAAAGGAATCTCAATGGAGCATTGAACAGCGTGAAAACATAGACATGATGATAAGTAATATCACTCTGAATAAATTTCAAGAACTATGTCCACAGGCTGATAAAAATATCAAATATGCAAAGGACACATTTCTTATGATGCTGTCTATTGCACGAAACAATATTTATAGCGAGAAGTTTTCTAATGATGATGGAGAAATAATCTTTTACGTTACCAATAAAAAGTTGGCTGAATACATGGGAAAAGGTAATAGCCAGAAGAAGATTGACAAGATCAATAAGTATGTGAAAATGCTTATCTATCACGATTTAATACGGATATTAGATAATGACCAGATACCAAAGGAATTATTGAAAAACGCATTAAAATATACGAATGGCAATAAGAATCGTGTCAATTTCTATGCTATTCCATCATGGGTAGTACAACAGTTGAAAACAATAGAAGATAACGGAATCCGTTGGAAAGATAAAGGTTATAGAATTGGCGGTGTATCGTTTGATATGTTCTATCGTTCTGAAGGTTTTGAGGTAGCCGCCTCATTATATCCCCAGTATAAGAAAAAGAAAAATGAATATGGTGAGATTGTAAACAGAACTACCACAAAGGCTAGTGATGAATGTACATTGAAGATTTCAGAAGTGATTTTGCATTGTATTCAAAGAAAAGGATATTGTACCGAGAAAGAGGTTGTTTATATTCTTGGTAATGAGTATAGATACGAAGTCACAGAGACACAGATTAAGCGATGTTTAAATGAGATTATGGATTGTTATGGATTGAAGAAAGTCAAAGCTAATAAGGTATTAAAGGAACAATTTGATATAAAATCAGACGGCTATCCCTACATAATAATTGAAGATGAGATGTAAGGGTAGGTAAAAGGGTAGGGGGGTGTAACTAAGATATATATATGTTACTACCCACCCCTTTTACCCCCTATTCGATATTGATTGACTGAAAGACAGTATGAATTTGATTCTGCTGTCTTATTTTTATGCGAAGAATAAGGAGAAATTTTATAAATGGATACAGCAAAAATATGTAAGAAATGTGGGAGAGAACTCCCAATAGATAAATTTGGAATAAACCATAATTATACAAGAAGTATGTGTAAAGAGTGTTTTAATGAAGGAATGCGAGAAAAGCGTTATCAACAAAGATTATCAGATGGCATAGAAATATATCATAAAGATAAGTTGATGAAGATACAGAGGAAATATAAGAAACCATACCATTTTCAAATCTTGTATAGGTCGGAATCTGGTATTGATACTATTGCAAAAGATGAAGTGTTTGTGCGTTTATTTGACTATAAATCTGTATGGACTTCTAATTATGGTAGGATAATTCAGAGATTGAATGATGGAACATACCAGCTTGTAAAAGGTGTATATTCAAGAGCCACAAAGGAATTGACCTATACACTTGACAGGAATATTTATTTCAAATCTAAGAACAGATGGGGATATAGGAAAGAGAAGGTAACTGCCAGTGATCTTGTAATTCAGATGTTCGTTGTCAATTATGACATGAAAAATAATACAATGGTTTGGCATAAGAAGAATGATACAAAGGATAATTACTATAAGCATTTATTCCCAGTCACAGATAAACAATACAATGAGATTTTAAGCATATATGAACAGGACGGAACAATCACAGATAAGCAGATTATGGAGATTGTGAATGCGGTAGAGTTTAAACCCGATGATTGGAAACCTTGGCATAATAAAAGAACTTATGAAGGTGTCGGTTATGTCGGTGCTGATACTTCAGATATTGATTATGAATCATACTCATTTGTAAAGTGGAAGAATATGATCCAGAGGTGCTATAGCGATGTTGTACATAAATTAAAACCTTATTACATGGATAAGGAAGTTTGTATTGAATGGCAGAACTACCAGAATTTCAAGATATGGTTTGACGCACATTATATTCCTGGGACTAAGGTCGATTTAGACAAAGATTTACTCTATAAGGAAGGTAATATCTACAGTCCAGAAACGTGTGCGTTTATGACGCATTTCTTGAATACAGTATTTGAGGATAGAGGAATTGAGAGCAACATCAAACAGAATGATGATGGTACATATTCAGTATCAATGATAGTTCTTAATAAGAAGATGGATATAGGTGTATTCGATTCAGAGGAAGAAGCACATACTGGATTTATAGATGGCAAGATTGATTATATTTGTGACCTTGCAGAAAAGTGTAAGGACAAAGTGCCAGATTATGTGTATGAAGGTATGCTGAATTATAAGATTGAAATTGACTAATAATCGGAGGTGGCAGATTTAACCCTGCTGCCTCTTTGCAGTTTATAAAGGAGAAAAAGGAATTATGGCTTATATAAAGGTCAAAGATAGAAGAAGATTTGAACGAAAAGAGTTCAGAGATTACATAAAGCTATCAGATGATAAAGTGCTTGACACAAAAAAGAATAATATAGATTTACTTGGAGATGATGAAATATTTGTACAGTTGGAAGATACACAGCATTATTGGATTTCAAGTCATGGTAGACTTACAAACAATATGAGGAAAGATAAAACATTCTTCTTTCATAAAATGGATAGCGGTGATCCAGAAAGAAGTGTTCATTGGACGATTGTAACATATGATATTGACGGAACTGCTTTACATGAAGAAACAAGTCCAGAGATACTTGTAGCAAAGCATTTCTTAATTAAGCCGACAGGATGCAATAAGATATGGCATATAGACGAAAATATGAATAACAATTACTACAAGAATCTGATTTATGTATCTGTAGAAGAGTATGAGTTGTTACGCAAGCATGTTAAAACAGTTGCAGAGCTTGGAAGAGAGCAGGAATATTATGATTACAATACCGTAAAGGGCAATCCAGCTTATAAAATTTATGAGGGGATTTATGCAAGATGCTATGGTGGTAGTTCATTATTGGTGAATCAATGCTACGATGATACTTATATGTGTGACGATTGGAAGAATAGCAGAGATTCTTTTGCTGAATGGTATTCTGCTAACTATTATGAGTGTGATGGAGAACGCATGGCAGTTGATAAGGATTTATTATGTCGTGGCAATAAAGAGTATGCACCAGACAAGTGTTGTATATTGCCTGAGACTATCAATTCTGCCTTGGCAAGTGCTACAAAGAGAAGAAGCCGTTATAAATCAGCAAAAGTTTATGCTATCGGTGTTGATTATGACAAAGGAAGAAATAAGTTCTATGCAAGGATTACACCATTCGGGCATGATAAACAGGTTATATTGCATTACTGGGACACAGCAGAAGAAGCATTTCAAGAATATAAGCTATTCAAGGAATCAGAGATTAGAATATTAGCGGTAAGATACAGAGAAAAGATACCAGAGCGACTATTTGACGCATTGATTAAGTATGAGGTACTTCCTTATAGTCCGTATGAAGATTGACGTTTCCAAAGAGGGAAACGTTGTAAAACTGAATTAAACCAATAGTTTAATGACAGATAATGCTTATAGGCATAAAATTAAATATAATTTCGAGGTGCTGTCAGATAAAATTACTGGAAGAAACATTGAAATAATGATAAAATATGTTTGTGTATCGGGATGGAAGATGTATAAGGAGGAGCAATGTGAAGCCTATATATTTATCAATCCAACAAGAAGCAACAGGAAACAGAATCAGAGAACTTTTATTGAATAATGGATATACAGTAAAAGATATTCAAGAAGTTATGGGATTTGAAAATCCACAGGCAGTCTATAAATGGCTTTCTGGTAAATCGTTACCCAACTTGGATAATCTGCTGATTCTAAGCAAAGTGTTACATACCAGTATAGAAGATATCCTCGTCATTGACGGGGATATTGCTATTTTGATGGAGGGTGCTACACAATGGATAATGTATGGAATAAAACAGATTTTTGGTATGAAAGAAAAAGACCGTGGAAGATACCTGGTCTTGTGTTGCGGAATATAAAATACAGCTTTCAGAGAGTGACAAAAGGTTATTGCGATAAGGATTTATGGAACATTGATTATTGGTTTATGAATCTTATGCCAGATATGTTGCAACAATTCAAAGATACAAAACATGGAAGCCCAAGTTGTTTAGGGACAGAGTATGTGGACGAACATGGGATTTCCTGCAATGATGAATGTCATGCAGAATGGGATAAAATTTTGGATAACATGATATTTTTATTTAGAGAAATGAATGAGGAAACGTGTCAGAAGAAAAATCCATATCTGAAAGAGCATGATAATATATTACAAGAATTTGAAGAAAAATACGGACTATTTGGAGAAAAACTTGAAGAAGGAAAGATGAATAAACTTGGTAGAGTTTTACATTTCCCTAGTGAAATACCAGAGTATAAGGATATTGAGGAAAAATATTATGCGGAAGAAAAAGCATTGAGACAGTACAGAGAAGATTGTAAGAATGAAGCATTGGAATTGTTTTCTAAATGGTTTTATTCGTTGTGGGATTAAAGATTAGGGCATATTGGATATTAAATTATCTGATATGCCCTATTTTTTTACCTTTTTGTAGGTGGATATGGTAGAATATTATAAAAAGTATGAAAGGATGTTTGAATATGACTGTTATTATGGGACATAAAACTGCAAATAAAATGTATCTTGGGGCAGACAACAGATTGTGTACACCTGATGATGAGCTTATTTGCGATAACGACAATAAAATCGTTGTAGTTAATGATAAGGTTGCAGTTGCATTTGCTGGATATGGTGGCGTAAAAACTATATTTGAAAATATGATAAAAGAAAATACAAAGGAAATTTATGTAGAGGATGTTATTCGTATTTTTAAATTTATATATTGGACTTTAAGAATAATGAAAAATAATAATGCATCAAAAAATGCTTTTCATTATGGGGCACGTTTTATCATAGCTGGAAAAAGTAAAAAGAATAAATACTGTATATATACGATGTCAATTCTAAATGGAAAGATAGAAAAACCTTCAATGGTTAACAGTTTTATGTTTCCCCCTTCTGATGCTGATACAAAAGAGTGTTGTGAGATATATAGTAAATATACAAAGGCAGATGATTCAAATTTTATACAAAATACTATTAAGGATATTTCAAAAATAAGTAAGGTTATTAGTTCATCTGGTGATATTTGGACGTGTGACATAACAACGGGAGAGAGTTCATTAAAACACTTTGAATAATTATAGTTTTCTGAAATCCTAATTATAATGGCTGATCGGTATCAGAGGGAATGTATCTGACAATATCGCAAATATCACAATCAAGAATCCGACACAGATCATTAAGTGTCTTGGTAGATACATCTTTATTATGCTTCAATCGGTGGAGTGTGCTATGTGACATATGATATTTATTTGTAAGTGTGTACCAGTTTTCACTTGAATTTTCAAGAGTATTCCAGAATGGGGAATAATCAATCATTGTAGCACCTCCGTTTCATTAGTTTATGAAACAAGTGTACTTTGTATTCTTTTGATTGAATATCTTCGCAAAAGCGAATATAATAGAGATATGAAACTTTTTGATTATGAAAAAACCAAAAGGGAGAGAGGTACAAGATATGGCTATGATTAAATGTCCTGAATGTGGGAATGAGATAGCAGATGATGTAAAAGTATGTCCTAGTTGCGGATTTGAGATTCAATCTGAAACGATGGGAGAAAATACTGATATAACAAATACTAATGAGACAGTACCAGCATATAAGAATAAAAAATATATTGGTATTGCCCTTTGCGTGGTAGCTTGTATTATGTTAGTTGTTGCATTTACAAGGGTAAATAATGATAAATACTCTTTCTATAAGCAACATTATAAGGAATGCATGGATGGGTATGCAGAAAACAAATCAACAGCAAACGATTATGGCGGTTGGTTTAACAGTTCATATAATTATATTGCATCAAGCTATGAAAATATGGCAAAAGATGATAATAAGAAGATATGGAGTTACCGCATACAAGCTATTATACTGTGTCTTGGTAGTGTAGCTTGTGGAATTGTTAGTTATAAATTTATAAAAGGGGAGATGGCGAATGGCATTAGTAAAGTGTCCTGAATGTGGCAGAGAAAATGTATCGAGTACAGCTAAGTCTTGCCCTAGATGTGGATATAATATAAAGGCATATTATGAATCACAACAGCAGACAGAGACAGTTTCTAATCCTGTTGCATCTGACAATAAAATCAATGTAAAGGCTATTATTGGTGTAGTGGCAGCGTGTCTTGTAATATTTTGCATACATTACTTCTCTACTAGATGTGCTTATGATGGCTGTACAGAGAAGAAAACAAGTAATAGTAAATATTGTGCATATCATTCTTTGTCAAGTTCTTATGGGTATTCAAATTATGATTATACACCAAAGACCGGCAATGCAGGAGCAGAAGCAAAAGCGGAATCATATTTGAGAAGTTCTGCATTTTCCTATACAGGATTGATTGACCAGTTAGAATATAATGGTTTTTCAGAATCAGAAGCAACATATGGAGCAGATCATTGTGGTGCAGACTGGAAGGAACAGGCATTAAAGAAAGCTAAGTCATATTTGAATAGTTCTGCATTCTCATATAGTGGATTGCAAGATCAACTTGAATATAATGGATTTACGGAAGAAGAAGCACAGTATGGTGTTGATAACTGTAATGCAGATTGGAATGAGCAAGCATATAAAAAAGCAAAATCATACATGAAATCTTCGCCAGATATGGGAAGAAGTAGAATGATAGAGCAGTTACAATATAATGGTTTTACTTATGAGCAAGCTGTATATGGAGTGGATCAAGCTGGATTGTAGTTTTTACATATCCCCATTCATATATAAGGTACTTAAATTTCACAGGTTTAAGAGTACCCCCCACCTATGGTATATATGTTTGCTTAAATCAATGATTTTGAGGTCAATTTGGCTTTGTAATAGTGTAGGCGAACAAGTTTACCTATGATGGATTTTGAAGCGGATTTGAGTTGATTTTGATTGATTTATTCAAAGGATATGTGGTGTTCTCCGTGGGGAACTGGGGTTGATGCAACCTTTTGGCGGTTTCCAATAAATCGGAATGGTGGATTCCGAAAGTTTTAGAAACCTATCAAAGCAGATAGTGTCGGTTTTAATCCTTCATTTTGAATGATTAGAAATGAACTGTCGCAAATTTGCAATATCTTTGGGTGTGTCCATTTGGACACACCCCCGTGATTGTTGGTCATGACCACTCATGGGAATTTTCGCATACAAGTGTGCGAAAAATTTTATCTTCTAAGTGTAACTGATTCACTTAGGGGAATTTTCCCTTTAGGTGGGAATGGTACTTCAGGATTCTCAGAATGAGAAAGCTGAGAAATATCGTAGGGGTAAAATTTTCAAGTCGCTGTATGGAAGAACCAACTACAGGGCGGTGGAGAAAAACAATTCCCTTTTTTCGTTTTTGATACCCCGGACTACATAATCCCTACTAAACCAGTAGGATATAATAACAATAAAAATATCAATAGAGCATATAAAAAAATATGGTGTAACTTTATCGGTTACACCATTGTATTATAATTATATTATGTTATTGCTTTATTCTTCTAAATCTGTCAAGTGTGGCAAGTCTGAAATAATATCATTGTAACTTTTTCCGTTTGGATTGTCTAACTGTTTTCCTATGTCTCCTAGTTCAAAACAAATATAATCATATTTATCATAGTACCAACCGCACACATCATCAAGCGGTATACAATTATCAAGTGATATATAATTTTGTGGGATAACTTCAATCTCTTTTATAACTGTTTCTGTTTTGGCTTGTGTAGTTCCTACCATGTAAGAGCATACCGACATAGTAACCATAATTGCGATAATTCCGATTGTTTTTATTGATTTCTTCATATTGTTTTTATCTCCTTTTCTATGTATCGGGTGCAGGCTTGTAAGTCATGCACCCTTATTTTTTTACGCTTCTTTCAGTCTCTTTGTTGCTTCTGTCTGTACTTCTGTACTTCCGTAATAGTTCCGTATATCATCCATAGATAATTTTTTCTTGCTTCTCTTTCTGAATGCTTCTGTATGAAAATACCACTTCTTTTTCTCTCTTGCCCATTTAAACCCTAGAGCCTTTAAACTGTCTTTATGTTCGTATGTGTTACCGTCAACCCATATCCAACAACCGACTATTTCAATATTGATATTTTCCATTGTAACAATATGCTGTAATACTTCCCTTAATTTTTCATCTTCTGAAAAATCATACTTCATATTATTATAATCTGTATTGTTGTCGGTGGTGTCGCTTGCGTTGTGTTCGTGTCTGTCTTTTAATGTTTTGAATAATGTATCATATTCAACATTGATTTCTTTTGTTGCTTCCGTTGATCCGTTTGGGTTGTCTGGGTGATACTTCTTTAATAACTCTTTGTACTGTTTTCTTAATTCTTCTAATGTTTCTACATTCTTAAAATATTTCATATTAAAACCTTCTTTCTGATGTTGTAGGCGGTATATTTCAACCGCCTATATTATTTAATTGTTTCTTTCTAATGCTTTAACATTGATTAGAGCATCCAATATATAAAACATATCTTTAGTTATTGCGGTGGCTATTCTGTTGTTATCTTCTGTATAAAGATTGATAGCACCGATTACATCATCATTAAGTTTTAACTTAATATCTGAAATACTGTTGTAACTGTTTACCTTTGTTTCTAATTGTTTTCTTGTAATTCTCATAAGAAAACCCTCCTTTAAAAAATTGATAATGTTTTGTTGTTGTCTTAATTATACACACATATATGTGTATAGTCAATAAGCATACACATAAAAATGTGCATAAAAATATTCACATAAATATGTGCATATTGCCAGTAGACTATGCACAGATATTTGTGTATAATACAGTTACAAGGTCAAACAAAACAGACCTACAACAACAAAATAATTTCATCATTAAGGAGGTAGTCATTATGTGTATGACAGTTAAAGAAATGAATGAAGCAATGAAGCAGATTCAAGAGTGGAAAAGAATCAAAGAAGAAGCAGAGGACAACATCACAACTTTAAATTTAAAGGTTATGGAGTTTCTTAATGAAACAGAAGAATGTGAAGCAGTTGATGACAAGGGCAAGCCAATCCGTAGATTTATCGGTAACATTTTCAAAGCTACTCTTTCAAGTGTTGAGCGTGAAACAGTCAACAAAGATGAAGTAAAGAAATTACTTAGTAAAGATGATTATGCAAAGGTTAGTAAAGTTAGTAGGTATCAGTCTTTAAGAATCAACTAACAACAAGCAATCAGCAGGGCAAGGGTGGAAAAATCCACCCGATACCCTAAAGAATAGGAGTGATTGACAATGAAAAAATATATAACCTATGAAGAGCCATTACAAGGAAGAATTTTCACAGAAAAACAGATGCACGAAGTTTATAGAGACTTAGCAGACAAAGCAGAATATCCCGATTTTGAGTGTTGGTTTACAGATATGTTGAGAAGTGGAGTATTTGAGGAGGTGCAAGCATGAAAACGTGGTACGAGGATAAGAAGAAAGCAGACAAATGAGCACAACGAGGCGAGCGATCAAGCCGTGGTATTCAATTACAACTTGCCTATCGGCAGTAATGCCACATTATAACAAGAAAGAAGGTGAGACAATGACAAGTGCAGATTTAACAGTATTAGAGCCATATTGTAAAGATAATATGCGACTGCTAAAAAAGTTATCAAAGTCAATCTTTTTGAGGCTTAACGAGCCATTGACAGAAGCAGACTATGACGATTTTTACAGCATTGCAAATATGACATTGTGGCAGTGTTACAACTCTTATAGCACCGATAAAGGAGCAAGTTTTAATACTTTTCTTTGTGATTGCTTAAAGAAAAAATTTAAGACAGAGATAAGAGACAGACACAGAGAAAAACGAGTTATCAATCAGTTTACAACCTCATTAGATGCAACTAATGACAGCGAGGAAGAATGTAGCATACTGGATTTTATACCATCCGATTTTGACACATTTGAGGAAGTAACCAAAAACAACAACGAACAATTTCAAGACAAGGTACAACAGTACATTTCAAAACTTTCTAATCAGCAGGTAAATATATTAAACCTTTTGATTGATGGGTACACACCTAAAGACATACGGCAGATTTTAGAAATTTCATCAACTGAATATGCTGAAAATATGAAGATTATGAGAAGTTTTGAAAATGTAAAGATTTTATTTTAGGAGGTAATCACTATGAAGAATATCAGAAAGCAGACATACACATTAGAGCAGTATTTAAAGGACATGAAGGCAGAAAAAATCAGAACAGACCAGGAATGTCAGAGATTATCAGGACAATGGAATCCAAACATGGTAAATGAACTGATTGCATCGGTTCTGACAGATGATTATATCCCACCTATTATTTTAGGTGAGGAAACAACATCAAACGGAATCACAAGACAATGGATAATTGACGGATTGCAGAGAAGTAGCACATTATCATTATTCAGATATGGAAACGCAAAAATAACAAAGAATCTTGATGAATATATGGTTACTTATCAGACAAAGGCAACCGATGCAGATGGAAATATAAAGCGAGACAAGCAGGGCGAAATTGTATGGGAGAATGTAGATTTTGACATTCGTAACAAGACATACGAGCAGTTACCAGAAGAATTGAAAGAGGTATTCAATGGCTATCAGTTAGAGGTTGTAATTCATCAGAATTGCGACACAACGCAAATTTCAAAATTGGTGCGCAAACTGAATAACTGCAAGCCGATGAATCAAGCCCAACGTGCTTTTACATATATTGATGCGTTTGCAAGGGAAATAAGAGAAATTGCAGACAACAGATTTTTCAAAGATATGTACTCTTGCAACAACAAAGACAGAATAAACGGAACTTTTGAAAGAGCCATCGGAGATATGGTTATCTTATCTGAATATCCTAATCAGTACAGAAAAGATACAAAGATAGGATTCAAGTGGTTAAATGAAAATGCAACCATTCTTGATTTTGAAAATCTTGATGATTTACTCACAAGGTTAGTAGAATCAACGGAAATCACAAGCGAGATAAGGGAACTGTTCAATAGAAAGAGTGCATATATCTTTGTGGCAGCATTTAAGGCATTTACAAAGTTAGGAAGGGAAGATAAAGCGTTTGGAGAGTTCCTGCATTGGTTAATTGCAGAAGGTAAAAATACAGAAATCAATGGAAAGACATGGACTGAATTAGATATAGACCGTTCTACAAGGGATAGCAATGTAGTACACGGAAAACTTGATTATCTTACAGCACTTATCAATCAGTATTTTACAGAGGTTAAGAAAGTAGCATAAGGTAAAAGGGGAGGGCAAACCTCCCCGATATAAGAGAAATTGAGGTAAAGCATATGAATACAATATCAGATATTTTGATGGATATAGACAGAGGTTGCCTTGCTAATAATATGATTGAGGATTGCTTCACATACAGAATTGTATATTTTGTCAATGAGGGAAACAACGGAAAGAAATATTATCTTGACAGCTCATACAGAGATTTACGGAAATCATTGGAAAGTATTATTAGAGGGAATTTAACCTTGACAAATAATGTTGTTATAGCAGAGACAACAGTATTAAAAAGAGGGAAATGTACTTGCTTACAGAGTAGGTCATATTCATTCAATTTAGAAGAGTATTTCAAGCGGATCAAGGGAGAATGTAACAGTAACAGAAATAATCAGTATTGCAGATATGCAGGATAAATGGAAAGGCAGGATATACATATATGTTTAATTTTAGAATAATTACAACAGCAGACGGAAACCAGATTATAGATAGAAACTTAAAAACTCCATATGAGGCACTTACACCAACGCAAATGTTGGAATACATGGAAATGGATAACAGCCTTGCTTTTATGGACATGGTGGAACGTAAAGCCAAACAGAAAGCGGAGCAGACGAGGAAACTTGCAAAGAACCCATTGTATAAAATGGCTTGCATGGTTGGCTTGATATAAGGATATGGGTGATAAGAAATGTATAAAAATTATGTCTATTTTAATAAAGAAAAGTCCATTGAAAAATATAAGCAGAAAATGTTTGACAATAGTATTTTTTCAAACATGAGAAAAGTCAATCAAGGAAAAAAGGAAGAGGTATATAAAAACCACGAGGCTTTAATTTGTATAGGCAAGAGAATTGTTAGCTTTTTAATCTATGATGAATACAATGCGAAAATGATAGAGGCAGTAAAGACATTGAACGATTAAGGAAAGGACTGAAAGCGAAATGATCACATCAAAATTTTTCAATATGGGACAGGTAGTAACCACAAGATCAATCTATGATCTTATGGTAGCGGAACAGAAATTTGCGGTTGAGGTCACATTTGCATTGCAGAGGTTTGCAGTTAAAGACTGGGGAGATATGGACGCAGAAGATAAACAGACAAATGAGGATGCTTTAAATTATCCAGATGAAAGATAAAAGGGAACTGTAAAGGATGGGACAGTCTGAAATATGGCTGTCCTCAATGGAAAAGAGGTTGATATTATGGCTTATATACTTACAAATGGAAATTATTACATAACAGTTACAGACACAGGAAAGACAACAAAAACGAATAATATAGATGAAGCAAAGTTATTTGCAACTATTGGTAAAGCACAAGAGAAAATCAAGAAAGCACCAGCAAAAACGAAAAATTATTATATTGAGGATATAGATACAAATGTAAAAATACAATGTAATGCAGATGGAAAAATCAAGCGAAAAAGATATTCTGATAATGTAAAGAAATTGCTTTATATGAATGCAAATGGAAAATGTGCTTTATGTGGTAGGAAGTTGTTATTTGAAGATATAACAATTGACCATAAAATTCCTTTGGCTTGTGGCGGTGCTGATTCTGTGGAAAATTTACAAATTTGTTGTCTGGAAGATAACCAGTTCAAAGGTTCAATAATGCCTGATGATTTTATGGAACGGATAACAAGAATTTTTCTATATCAGATGGATCAGAAAGAAGGCAAGCGGTTATTATGGAAGATTGTGCACAAAATATTAAATAAGATAGTATAAGCGAAAAATCGGCATTGGTTGAGGTGTAGCAACTTCTTCTAATGCTGATTGAAAATTAGGGAAAGGAGTGTTATAATATACACAGAAATCAATGTATATTTGTATGGAGAAGATGTTAATGATAAATTATAATAAATTGATGCAGAAGTTAAAAGATAAAGGCATAACGACATATATTATAAGACAAAAAGGCTTAATTCCACAGGGAATACTTACTAAAATGAAAATGTGTAGTGGGGATTCATGGGAAGATATTGATAATAATATAAAGGAATACAATGAAAAGCCAGAGAATGTAATAAAGGGAAGAGTGTTTGCTGGTGGCGATGTATCAACAAAAACGATAGAGGATATATGCCAACTCTTACAATGTCAGCCACAAGATTTAATTGAATGGAAAGTAGACTTAAAACCAGAGCTATCTTATGAAAATCGCTACAAAAATGCAAAATAATAGCATATAAAGAAACGACGATTTCATCCGAAAATTTAAAGGAGGTATGACCTATGACAGCATTAAGACAGAGTGCAATAATGGAACTGGAAAAAATACCAGAAGATAAGTTATCCTTTGTAATTCAGATTATGCAGGGTGTAAATGGATTATATAATGATTCTAATAAGGAAAGGAAAGATGCTTTTGCAAGATTAGAGCAGTTACGCAAAAAGGGGACTGTTACCGATGATGATGCAGAATTAGCATCTTACAGGGAAGATAAATATGGTAGGTAAAATTCTGATTGATACCAATATATTACTTGATTATCTTCTTGAAAGAGAACCATTCTTTGAGGATGCAAAGAAAGTAATCTCGTCATGTACCGAGGGAAATATAAAAGGTTGCATTGCAGCTCATTCTATTTCTAATATGTTCTTTATATTAAGGAAAGATTATACTGCAAAGGAAAGAAGAGAAATATTATCAAACCTATGCACGATTTTTGATGTAGAGGGCATAGACAAAGCAAAATTATTATCTGGTCTTGCAAATGAGGAGTTCTCTGATTTTGAGGATTGTTTACAAATGGAATGTGCAAAAAGTTATGGAGCAGAGTATATTGTGACAAGAAATGTATCGGATTATTCGGTATCAGACATAAAGGCAATTCTTCCAAGTGAATACTTAGGACTATAATAAACAAAGCACCAACGGAAAGAGATTTATCTTTCTGAAGGTGCTTATTTTAATCCTGCTGCTTGTTATGAATTTTATCAACAGCCTTTTCTAATTCTATTGTCTGCCAGCGTTTGCGGATGATCTGACTTTGTAATTCTGATAATCTTTTATTTGTGTAGCGTTCCATCCATTTCATAAAAGAAGAGGGTATGTGCTTTTCTGGTATCTTTTGAATGATAGCGAATGTCAAATCTTCTAAGTGGTCATAAATCTTATGTAATAAATCTTTGAAGCGATTCGGCTTCGTAATCTCAATGTAAATGTAAATCACCCCTTCCATATATATTATATAGGAAGAAAAACAATGCTACAAGCGAAAATGGAAACTGTCTATAAAGGTGTCATTTTACGGAGAATACTTATTATGTAAGGAAATGTATTTGTAAAGGTGTCAATTCTATTTACAGATATATCCGAAAAGTGACAAGTGTTTTACGAACAGAAAGGACAGTAATATGAAAAATGAAGTATGGGGATATGCAAGAGTTTCTACAAAAGAACAGAATCTTGCACGACAAATTGAACAGTTAAAAGAGTTTGGAATATCTGAGAGAAATATTAAGTGTGACAAAATAAGCGGAAAGACATTTAATCGAATGGAATACAACGCATTAGTTGGAACAGAAACAACAGCACCAACTTTAAGAGAGGGAGATTTGCTTGTTATTGTCAGTCTTGATAGGTTGGGTAGAAACTATACGGAAATCAAGGAACAGTGGAACTATATTATCAATGTTATTGGAGCAGATATTGTTGTGTTGGATATGCCATTACTCGACACAAGGCAATCTGGTGATAATCTTGATAAAAGATTTATTGCTGACCTGGTATTACAGATTTTGTCTTATGTGGCACAAAAGGAACTTGAAAACACAAGACGTAGACAAAAACAGGGAATGGATGTTATGCCAGTAATCAATGGAAAGAAAACTTCTTTAAAGACAGGCAGACCAACAGGCAGACCAAACGCACAGTTTCCCGATAATTGGAAAGATTACTATGAAAAATGGAGACTAGGAGAAATGACAGCAACAAAGTGTATGGAAATACTGAATTTGAAAAGGTCAACATTTTATAAGCTGGTTAAGATTTATGAAAAGGATCTGTGAATTTAATACAAGGATGTAGAAATATAGAGAAACATTATATGAAGCATTTACCAAAGATGGGAGGCATAGACAGATGAAAAGACAAGTAGCATATAAGCAAGGATATAAAATTGTAATCTGTGGAAAATTTTATGAGGTGGCAGATACAAAGAGGATTTTACATTATGGAAATCTATCTCATATACCGACAGTACAAGAGGTATGGAATAAAACAATAGGAATACAGTTAGCAGAAGAGAATTATAAAGTACATAGGAATAACGCATATAGCAGATTGAGAGGAAAAGCCCTTGAAGCATAAAGAATCAAATAATCATAAGTGTATCAGATTTGTTATATCTCTGATTATACTTTGCGGTTTATTTTATTTATCGTGGAGGTGGAAATTATAATGGATAGAATTTTTGAAAGTCAGGCTTTTTGTAATGGAGTTGCTGTAGGAATCAACCTTTATCAGCAAAAGGTTATTATGGCACATGAGAATAATGAAGCTATTAAGATTAATGGAGAATTATATTATATCCAAAGCGGAAAGGAACGATTGCAGGAAATGATTGATAAAATGCGTAAATAGCTTATCGAACCCTATATCGCAAAATGCGTAAATACTTGATTTTCCTATATCTTTTTATTTAGGAAATGCGATAACATACTATTTTGGTAGGAATTGAATGACATCGTAAAAACCTTGTAACTACAATGTAATTATAAACTGATATGCAAAATGTTGAATTGCATATACAATTTGGATTTTTACTGTAAGTACAATGGATTTTAATAATTTTTGTTGGAAGAGGCTTATCGTAAATAGAAAGCAATTTTTCAATGTAACCAGTATCATTACAACAAAACAACCACAACACACAAGAAAGAGAGGTCAAGACAATGCAAATAAATATAGAAACAAAGTTTAACATCGGTCAAGAGGTCTATATCATCCAGAAAGCAAGGTCAAAAGAACCATGTGCAGCTTGTAATGGAGAAGGACATATTATTGTAGATGGTAATAGATTCTCATGTGATAAATGTTTTGGCACTGGTCGATTACACGGAAAGAGGAAAATATATCAATTAGCTGGTAAAAACACCATTACTAATATCAAGGTATATAATTATTTGCTTAACACTGGTGGACACCACAACGAACCGAAAACAGTTGTGAAATATGGATTTGCTGATAGGAGCGACTATACAGATCGGAAGCTATTCGCCACACAGGAAGAAGCAGAAACCAGATGCAACGAACTTAACAAGGAGGCTCAAGATGAGCATAAAAATTGAATACGACTATAACATAAATCAAGTATTTATCAGCAACAATAATAAATCAATTCCAATAGACAGGACAGAGGTAGCAAGAATTGAGACTATTCTGGAAGCATTGGAAATTCCATACACTGAAAAGTTGGGTAAGGTCTTTCTATTTGATAAGGAAATAGCCGATGAAGATAGGCAGACAATGTTAAAGGCTGGTTAGCATCATAGCATTATAATAAGGAAGAAATAGGTTATATTATGATAGATACAAATATTGAATCATTAGCAATCAAAGCGGAAATTAAACAGAGACTTAGAAATGAGATGGAGAATAGTATATCAGAGGATGATATAAAATTCGTTCTAAAAACATTTGACGATGTATCAAGCCGATTCAGATTTTCCAAGGAAAAGTAGATAGAAAAAATCGGCAAGGTATGTTATACTCATTAGGTATTAAGGGCGTGATGAACCCTTGATATACATTTTTTGATCATAGGATTACCTATAGATTGAAATTGTTTTGTTGTTGAAAAGTCATGGCTGTAATAAGTCATGGCTTTTCTGTTTATGTAGAAAGAATTGTATTTGTGGAAATTCTGCAATCTGTTATAATAGGTATTACATAGAAATATGAAAAATAAGATTTGCAAAGGAGATATATGTAATACATATAAGCAATTTGAAATAATGGATATGCACTATATAGGTACTACATATAAATAATATATATGAGTGAAAGCAAAGTGTCGGATTCACAGAAACAAGCCCAGAAAAGATATGATAAGAAAATAAAGATGGTGTCAGTAAAATACACTCTTTCCGAAATGGAAGAATACACACAGCTAAAAGAATATCTGGAAAAGACAAATCAAAGTATGAACGGATTTGTTAAAGCTCTAATCAGAGCTTATTTTGAATCAGGTAAGGGTACAATATATGAAAGACCACTTGAAAAGAAACTTCATAATACAAGAACATACCATAACTACAAAAATATAACTATAGATGATATGCAACCTTTGATAGATTATTTTGGAGAAACACAAACACGGGCGTTATTATTCAAATATGAAAAAATTTTTAAAGATGCTGTTTTAGCTGAAAGAGAAGAGTATGAGACAAAATTATTGATATGGATGGAAGATGTTATGAAAAGAGTTGAACAAGGTGAGTTTGAGGATATGAAACGAAATGAAAAATACCATAAGTTAAAGGCTGAATTGATTGAATTGATGAAATAGAAAAAATAATCAGCATAGGTATTACATATAAGCACTATATAAAGATTTTGAAATATAAGTCTTTGTATGGTGCTTTTTTAATTTGCACAAAAATACAAAAACAAGTGGAGAATATTATGTTGAAAGGGTTGATTGCAAAACATTTCATAAAAATTTTCTCATTCTATGGAAATCTGATAAGAGAATGTTTTGAAAAAAATTTTTGATGGTGTAGAAATTTTGCAAAAAACAATTTTCAAAAGGCGAATAAGTATATAGAGGGCAGAAATGCCAATATATTTTTTAACATTTAATGACGAGAGACAAGGAGGTGTGGAAAGTAATGACAAAATTTGATTATGAAATTCTAATGTTACTTTGTAATCAGAATGTGGACAATCCATTAAAAGCTATGAATATTTCACAGATATTAGAAGAAATTTCAGTAGCAAAAAGAAAATCATACAGTACAACATACAGGCATTTGCAGAGTATGAGCAAACAAGGATATGTGGAATGTGGTCTGATAGATGGATTGGCAAGCACATATTATATTAGCGAACTTGGAAAAGCCTACTATAAATCATAGCAGAATGGAGGTAAGAATTTTGAAAGTCATTAGTTATTTGATACTTAGTTGGTTATATAGAACTGATGCAAAAAGCAAAATTATAGCAGCCACAAGAAAAATGATACTTGATGGACTTGCAGAAGAAGGAACAAGTTATTGTGATAAGACCATTTATAACAACCTTAGAAATCTGATACAAGGTGGGTATGTAAAAAATGGAATGCCAGTAGGTAATACATATACATATTACATTACATCTAAAGGTATGAATTGGTTAAAAGAAATGGAAGAGGAAGAAACGGAGGAATAATTACTATGAATAAGGAAATCAACGCAGGACTTAAAATTACAGGCATTGGATGTGGTCAGTGTGGAACACAGATTATCGCAGAAATTGAGAAGGCTGTAAATCTTCTTGATGGGGATAAATCAAATCTTTCCTTTATTGGAATCAATACAAGTACAGAAGATTTATCATCCGTAACATTATCTCACAAGATTCACATTAACAATTCAAAAGGTGCAGCTTGCGACAGGAATAAGAGTACAGAAGCATTAGCAGATGGCATTGACGAAATTCTGGAAGAATTACAGTCATACATTATCGAAGATTCCATTATTTTCATTGCATTCTCATGTGGTGGAGGCACAGGATCAGCGATAGCACCTATTCTTAGTGGAATATTAAAGGAAATGGGATATTCGGTTGGTATGATTCCTGTATTGCCAGCAGATACAGAACCATTAAAGGTAAGAGATAATGCAAGATTGACATTTAATGAGATTGATGAATTAAAGCCAGAAATGGGAAGTATTTTTATCCTTGACAATAATGCAAGCGACAAAATTACTGTAAATAAAGTGTTCGCTTCATTATTTACAGGTATTCTTTGCATCAATAATAAATCCCAGGATGGAAATATGGATTTGGCAGAAATTGAAGCTTGCTTAAAGTGTCCGTCATTCTCTGTCATTACAAAAACCAATGCAACAAAGGGAACGACTGCAAATATCATTGATATTTTAAATAAGGATAACAATATTTTTGCAAAGAGAGAGGACAAGACTGTTACGATTATGGGTATTTCTGAAGCTGTATCAGCAAAGGAAAGTAAGATTGATATTATTCAGTTGCGTAAAGAGGTAGGAACAGCACCAACAGAATTTCATGGTTATCTGTCTGAATCAGAAGAAAATGTAATTATTCTTAGTGGTTTAACAATGCCATACAGTAGATTGGATTCAATGACAGATGCTATTGAGAAAGAAGCTGTGAATGTTCAAAACTCTATGAAAGCATTAACAGAAGTAAGAACTGCAAAATCATTAGATATATTTGGACAGAAGGCAGAGCCAGTTGTAGCACCAAAGAAGTCAAATAGATTAGATGCACTAAAAGCAAGAAGAATCAGCAAGTAAAACAGAGAACAATATAGTGTGTGTGTGGTGGAAATCCACCCTCACGAACCAAAGAAAGGACTTTGCTATATGGGAAAATCAAAAGTAATACAGATGAAGAAAGCAGATAAATCACAGGAAGCGAGACAGATTCTAAAGAATGGTATCGTAAATGGAATGTGTATTGAAAAACTAATTCAGATGACAGAATTTGGGCTTGTTGGAAATATAGACAGTGTAAATGGTACGAATGGCACAAGTCATTATTTTAATCGTATGAAATATGTTGTGGCTGAAAATGAAAGAGGATTCGATCTTATAAATTATTTCTTCACAGATAAAGAAAACATCATTATAGCAACAACTTCCATCAGCATTGACCATATAGACAATATTTCAGGTTGTATCAATAAAGATAATCCTGACAATGTGCTTGATATAAATATTGTTATGGTGGATGGCGCAGAGATTACAATCAACGTGATTTATTAGACAGAGGAGGACTAATTACATGGAACTTACAGAATTATCAAATTTATTAAAGGAACAGAATGAGAGTGGCAAAGGTTTTCAAATTCATTTGAACAGTGGAAATCTTGATGAAAAGAGCCAGCATAACACAGATGTTGAGTTTGGTGATTTATATTTCACTAATTGTAGGATGTTGGGAAATACAACACTTCTGTCATTCGGTAACAACGAAAAAAAGCCAGTAGGATTCAATGAGGAAATCAATCAGCCACTTTATCCAATGGAGATTAATAGCAGTATGTTCATTGATATTGCAAGGATCGAAGCAGTTGAGGCAGTAGAAAATTTTGAGGACTGGTTTATATTTACATCATCGAGAGTCATTAATCTGTACATGCTGCCTCAAAACAACAATGTAGACGGACACAGAAATGTTGTAACAATCGGTTTTATTGAGTAACAAACAGAGAATGTATATAGGAAGGAAACAGGCATGGTTAAGATATGGATAAGAGCAGATACTGGTAAGTTATCACATGTAATCGAGTATGAGAACGGACAACGAGTACAGATACCAATAAACAAAGATGGCACTATTAAATGGCTGTCAGATAAGATTAAAAAGCATAAATAAATGGAGGAAAATTATTATGACAAACAAAGATTATGAAATTATTATGGGTTACTTTAACGGAAAGCACATTGATCGTGAGGGATTAGAGAAATCTTGCGATTTTGATAATTTGACAATGACAAAAGATGTTACAACAGATATTACAAAACTGCTTTCAGATGAAGGATATAAAAAATCTGAATCACAGAATGCTATCAAACAGTTCGTTGGGTTTGTAAAAAGTAGAAGTGGTTCAGGTGAAATTACATGGGATGGTTTAATTAAAGATTTAAAGAATTTAGAGCTTGCAGAATCAGAGTTTGGTATTAGAGTGCAGAATTTTGGAAAGGCATATTGGGAAGTATTTTTCGATCACTTTGATATAGAAAAGTGTGAAGATGGAAATGTAAAATTAACATTCGACCATGAATATTATTATGACACGGAGAATGAAAGAGCATGGGAAGTATTAGATAAATACGGTATTGATGGTAATGTTCCGACAGAAAAAGCACTTTCTATCATTAGCGAGAAATGGACTGGTTTATCAGATGAAGAAAAAGACGAGTTGATTTCTGCACTTTCAGTACCGACAACTACTCATTATGTGGATAAATCACGAATGGTAATCTTAAAAGAGGATATCGAAAAGATTAACAGGACAAGTGCAGATTTAGTACCTCATGTGGGATTGCGTAATTATACAATCACTTTTACAAATGGAGAAAATGTGTATCTGAGATTTTAAAACAGAGAGCAAATACAGTAAACGGTCAGCCAGTTAAGCAGATAAAAGAGAATTATATGGGATTTCCATATCTCTGCCAGCATAGAAAATGGAGGATTAAAAGATATGACAAATTTAAGTTTAGACAAATTAAGAAAAGGAACAGGCGCATTTATTTCAGAATCCGATTTTCAGGTTATTCAGTTAGAATATCTTGATTATTTGGAAGAGAATGGTTTGATAGACGCAGAAGCTAATGCTGAAAAATTTTGTGAGATTTGGGTAGAGGAGCAAGAAAATCTTGATACATTCAAACAAACTTCTGATGGCAAGATTGAATATTACAGCATGGATGCAGATGATACACCTATGACAACAGAAGAATATCTGAATGATTTGGATATGACATCGTATCATTGGGAAAATCTATGCCGTAGCTATTGGAAGATTTTTGAGGACATTCTTAACACGGGTAATGTGGATATGAAATTGCTTGCAAATATTTTAGCAGAAAGAACAATCTCACATGAGCAGATCTATGAATTGCAGAAGGCAATTAAATGTCGAGTCGCAGAGTTAGTGGCAAATGACAATAAAGATTTATTGGATGACAGCTTGAAATATCCATGTGGATGTTAATAACGTAAAAAGTATTTTCTTAACGGAGAATATTAATAATAGGTGGAAGTCCTGATAGGGTAAGTTCCTATCCTATCAAAACATTAACATAAAACCGTGGATCAACGAAATGTTGATCCCGTACATAAAGGAGCAAGTATATGGGAAGCACAAGACCAACAACGGCGAAAAATCTTCAGAAAGCAATTAAAAATCATCTGGTAACAGTCGTCAATGCACAGACAGAATGTAAAGATACAGATGAGGTTCAGACCATTACAGCAGAGCAGTTTGTAACAGATTTGGATTTTTATATGGAATCAGGTATCTTTTCGGATTCATTGGATTTCAAATATAAAATTACTGGCAAAGAATTTCTACAGATTCAGGTAGGTTATATGAGCAGTTTTTGCCAGCATTGTATTACAGCAACATTGAAATTATGTGATGGCATAATGATGGAGCAGGTAGAGAAGCAGCTTAGAGAGACGATTTTCGATATTTTATCTGCATAGAAACAGAGAATATTATAAATAGACAGAGATATTTGTTACAGTGAGATGACGCAACCGACTATTGAAGCGAATAGTTACAGTTCAGAACGGATTTACATTTCCCCTTTTATTAAAACATATATCAGTGAAGATGCTGATTACATAATTTGAACGGAATCACAATACCATTGAAGATAATGGTTACTTATATTGGACGGAATAACAGGCACATTACCTTTATGGTGGTGTGCCTACATTAAATTGAAAGAGAGGCAATGAATTATTACAAGCGAAAAAGAAATGTGTCCAGTGCGTTCACTGGCATTAGCAAATTATTTATGTGGTCACGGTTACGAAATAAAGAAAGTTATTGATTCTGAAAAGAATCCACAGTACAAAATATTTTTATTTGAGGACAATAAAGCTATTCATAATAGTATTACTACATATCTCACAAACAGGGAGGTGTAGGATTTATTGACCAAAAGCAGCGAAGAAAATAGATTGTCACAAAAGGTCTTTCTATTAAACAATGTCATTAGAGATAAGACCATATCTGATAATGGAATCTTGGTTTATTGCTATCTAAGAGCAATTCAAAGAACAGATATGAATTATTATCCAATATCAGTTGATATAATGGATTATTTCTTTCGACACACATTTGATATTGAGTCAAGAGACAAGAAAAAATATGTAGATGGATTAAATGATTTGGAAGAACATGGTCTAATCCATAAAATCAACGAAAAGAAGTATAACTTTGAGTACGATTTAGAACCTATATATTTTGATCCAACAAAAACCAACAAGGAAAATAATTTATGGTTCACAGTAGTTTATACGGACGAATTAACCACAATTATGCAGATTGATGATAAGAAATCCAATGTCAGTAAAGCTAAATTGATTAGATATTTTGTGAACGTTGTCAGTACCTTCCGTCATGGAAAAAGCTGGACATTTGTATTATCCGATGGAAAAGAAACGGATGGAGTTATAGGATTTTCTTCTATAGAAGTATTATCGAATATATCCAATATAAGCAAAGATACTGTATTGGCATATAACAAAATTCTGGAAGAGAACAAGATTTTATATATTTACAGGGCAAACGATTTACTACTCATAGACAATGAAATATCTGGAATCACCAATACATATGGAAGATACAAATATAAGAAGTTCATCATTGATGAGGGCGAAGATCATAAAAAGGAATATGGTTATTGTCAATCAGTAGAGAGCATAAAGCACAAGACAGCAAAGACATCAAAGCGAAAGAGTCTGGGAGTAAAATATTTCAACTTGGTATCAGGAAATAAAATGTACGATAAAGAAACTATCATTGAGATATACAAATATGCGGTTGAATTTAATAAAAGACATGAAAACGATGGATATTGTGAAAACGATTTGAAAGATATTTATTTCTTTGACCAGTTCCCATTCATAACAGAAGATTGCTTGAAAAATAAGGACAAAGCAAAAAGACCATTTCCAATAGAAGAAAAAAGTAATGATGATATATGGGGAGAAGCTGATCCATTAGAGAATGATTTTAGCATAGAGGAAATAATTGATATGCCAGGTATGAATGAAACCAAACATAATATAGAATAAATTTTATTATTCATCAATGAACAATGATTAAAAAATAATGGAGTATGGATGCGATAGCAGCCATACGAAATTATACATTAAACCAAAAAGAAACGATACAAAAAAGATTTTCTTTAGTAAAAAGTATCTTTAGTAAGATAATCCTAAAATATGTCAAAAAACATACAAATAATCGGATGGTTGCTATCCTAAAATATGTAAGAAAATTGACAAATTTTAGGATGCGAGGAAATCAGATAGGAGAAGGAGAATTATATATGAGTAAAGAAATTACAGAGAAAAAATATTACAGAGTAGGTGAAACGTTTTCCAATACAGATAAAGATTACAACGGATTATTGGATATTCCTTTTGGTATTTGGGTTACAACACATAGCTTTGAAGTGATAAGTTCTATGAAATGGGAAAAGGCATATAAGCTATGTACTCCGATTGATGGAAAAATTATTGATGAAAGTGTAAAGGACTGCTGCATTTTTGTCTATTTGGATGAAGCTAATTATGACTATAAGGGTGGTAAATTTGTTGAAGTTACATGGGATGAACTTATGAAAGAGTGTACACCTGTAGAAGCAATTGTGTATGAATAAAGGAAAATAGATATTATGATAACAATAGAAAAAGCATATGAAAAATTTTATAAATTATTGGAACAGATTGACAATTCAAACATTCCATCAAGTGAGCAGTATGAACTGTATCAAGATATGAAATCTGAAATTGAACAGAAAAAGCAACAAGCGTATGCAGATATGTATGAATATTGATAAAGGAGATTTTATAATGGCAAATAAAAATAACGAATATTGTTGTATGTGTGGAAGCAAAAAAGATGAAGTAGACAAGCTGATTAGAGGTAAATATGGATATATCTGTGATAGCTGTATCAGTATAGCAAGCGATTTACTCAATGATGAAGAAGAGGAATCTATCACAAATAATATGCAGTTGGCTACTCCTTCACAGATTAAAGCACATTTGGATCAGTATGTGATTGGACAGGATGAAGCAAAGAGAACACTTGCAGTTGCGGTCTACAATCACTATAAGAGATTGAAACAGAATAAGAAATCTGATGTTGAAATACAGAAATCCAATATCCTTATGATTGGTTCAACCGGCAGTGGTAAGACACTGATTGCACAAAGTTTAGCAAAATTCTTAGGTGTTCCATTTGCTATTGCTGACGCTACAACACTTACTGAAGCTGGTTATGTTGGTGACGATGTAGAGGTCATGTTAAGAACACTCTTACAGAATGCAAATTATGACATTGAATCAGCACAAAGAGGAATTATCTATATTGATGAGATAGATAAGATTTCTCGTAAAGGCGAGAATGTTTCTATCACAAGAGATGTGTCAGGTGAGGGAGTACAGCAAGCACTTCTTAAAATTATCGAGGGTACTATTTCAGAAGTGCCAGTGACAGGTAGTAGAAAACATCCACAGGGAGAGACAGTTAAGATTGATACATCTAACATACTTTTCATCTGTGGTGGAGCTTTTGACGGAATAGATAAGATTATCAGCAAAGAGGACACGCATAATACAATCGGATTTGGTGCTAAAGTTGCCGATAAAAAGGAATCAGAGGTTGATATGTCAAAGGTGGAACAGCATGATCTTGTGAAATATGGTCTTATGCCAGAATTGATAGGTAGACTTCCTATTATAACTGCATTGAATCCATTATCTGAGGAAGATTTGGTGTATATTCTCACAGAGCCAAAGAATGCTATTACAAAGCAGTATCAAGAGTTGTTATCAATGGATGGTGTGAAGTTGGAATTTGAGGACGAAGCATTGAAAAAGATTGCTGAAATGGCTATTAAGAAGAAAACAGGTGCGAGAGGTCTTAGAAGTATCATTGAATCGGCTATGCAGAAAGTCATGTTTGATGTTCCTGATATGAGTAATGCAAAGAAAGTTGTTGTAACTGCTGATTGTGTAGAAGGAAAAGCGGATGCGTTGTTTTATGGTGCAAAGAATAAGAAGATAGCGTAGGTGGAAGGAGACTATAAAATATGAATAATGAAGTAAGATGTAACAATGATTTGGAACTTAAAGCAATAGAAAACAGAATAATTCGGCTTAAAAATGAGACTGCACAAAATCTCATTAAACTTGGTAATGAATTGAATAGAGCAAAAGAAAAAGTACCACATGGAGAATGGGGAACATGGCTAAGAGATAAAGTTAATTTTTCACAAAGAACAGCAAATATTTATATGAGAATTGCAAAAGAATTTGGTTCAAATTCGCAAGCGATTTCCAATTTGGAAGTAACAAAATTGGGATTATTATTGGATGTGCCAGAAGATAAAAGAGCTAATTTTATTGCAGAACATAATGTAAAGGAAATGTCAACAAGAGAATTAAAAGCTGCAATTAAAGGTGAATCTGATCATACCAAAACAGATAGCGTTATCGACTATGTAAGAGACTATGAAGATATTGAGATAGATGTAGATTGTTTAAAACCATTACCACAACATGATAAATATTTCTTCAAAAGAACAGGCAAGGACTGGATTTCATTTTTAAATTCGGTTGATAAATATGGTATATATGAGCCAATTATGATTGCAAGAGATAATACAATTATTTCTGGACATGAAAGAGTAAGAGCTTGCAAAGATTTAGGTATTAAGAAAATTCGTGCCTATTATGCTTGTCAAGAAAAGGAACATAGAAAAGATTGCAAAACAGATGATGAATTGAAATTAAAGATGTTTATTTTGTCAAATTTTAGTCTGCGAAGCATAGATGGGTATTATGCAATGTTTTGGATGGACACTCTGTTTGGAACATCTTATGGTGATGGTAGTGGAGATTTGACGCATTATGTTACAGATGATGTTGTCAATAAGTTAAATCATAATAGGGATATTTTGAAAAAAATGAAAGATGTGGTTGATAAGTGCCAATGTGAAGAAATAACAGAAGCTGAAATGGATATAGAAATTGTAAAATTACATGAGCAGTATGTGTAAAAGAAGGAGAATATACAATATATGGATAAATTTACAGTAACAATAGGAAACAAAGACACAGCCGAACTGAACAGACTTACAAGAACAATCAAGTTACATGATATGTGGAACAGACAGTATCACAACACAGTTAGCAGTATGTTTGAAAAGTACAAGAATTTAGATGATTGGTCACAAGATGAATTGATGAAAGTTGCTTTATGCGGTGTGAAGTATATAAAATGCGTTGCAGATATTGAGAGAGAAAATCAGAGATTAGATTCAAGCTACAATACACCATTTGCAATAAAAGAAGCAGGATTTAATATGATAGATGTTCTGTTTGGTATTATAGGTCGTATCAAGCTGAAAAATCTGATTAAGATATTCCCAATAGATAAAACCTATGATGGCGATAAATGGGGCTGCAAGGATTACTTTTTCACAATGGATGTTCTGAAGGAAAAAGGTCTTGATAGTGCAGTTGGTCGTGATGGTGTATTCGATTTGATGTGGGATTATGAAAACAGAGATTTGAGAGAGTTCACAGTATTCTATATGAGCTGCATGAGTGCAATGTACAAACAGCAGACAGGTGTTGGTATTGCAGAAAAATTTTGCGAAGATAATGGAATCGGTACGTATACAATGGACAGAGAAAATGGTCTGCTTATTGATAATCAGAATGGAGAGATTGCAAAATTGAGCAATAAGCCCTCATTTATGCAGATTGTGAAGTAAAATTGCATTTTCCGATTAGCATCAAAAGTACATTGAAAATTGAATATTGGCGGTTGTTGTGGTATTCTTAATCTAAAATATACAATATGGAGGATTTTTAATGGAACGTAACGATAGATGTTTCTGTGGAAGCGGAATCAAATATAAAAAATGTCATTACAGAATTAATGGTGAAAGTAAATTAGCAAATATATATAGAGCATATAATGAGTACAATAATGCTTGTATTCAAAAAGGAATATGTAATAATTGTAGAAAGGGATGTTCACAATGTTGCAATGACTATTTCTTTATTTCTGAAAGTGAATTTCTACAAATATTGGAAGAATTAATATATAGAAAAATAAATATAAATGATTATATTAGTAAGGCAAAGGCGGTTAAAAAGCATATTGAAAAAGTTCACCCAGAAATAATAAAGAAACTTAACGAATTTATGCCGAAATCAGTAGATAATATAGATGAATCTTTTTTTAAAGATTCAATTAATCCCCCTGATTTACCAGCATGTATTTTTTTAGATAATAATAAGTGCAGTATTTATAATGTACGCCCATCTATATGCAGGGGATATGGGACAACAGAAGAATGTGGAATTATAAAGAATAAAAAATATGATTTTGAAGAAAAATATAAAATGTATAACGAAGCAAGTATTATTTCGCATAGTGGAGATACAACGAAAGCAATATTAAAAAGACCCTATCCGTTATTTTATTGGTTTGCTTATTTCTTAGATGATTCATGGTATAATTTTACAATGGAAAAGCTTAGAAGAATTAGAGATGACCAAAATGATGCTTATTATGATTTTACAAGGAAATTGCAATGACATAATAGATATATGAATTTATATAATGAATACCAACCGTCAATATTCGATGGTTGGTATTTTTTTTACGCAAAATCGGAAACAGAACGGAGAATATTACATATAGAAGAATGAATGGAGGTTGATTACTATAAGTAAGATAAATTATAAAAAGACATTGAAGCCATTATATATAGAGTCGATGGAGGCAAGTCATGTTTATATCAATGAACGTGCAGTACAGGAAGATACAACTGCACAATATAAAATTGGTAAGGAATATGTGGACTTTAAAAAGATTAATACAAAGAGATCTGTATTAGCAGACAGTTTATTTCTTAGATTCATGCAATCGAGTATTACAAGAATTGGTGGTGATTTTAGTAAGGACTTTATTGTATTGAAATTCAATTACGATGCTAATTATAAGATAAGCGACGGAGTAGAAGAGAAACTTTCAAAAGAGGAATTACGTACACTGTATTATAAGAATGGAGTGACTTTTATTTCTGAGGTAAAGGATGCCAAAAGTAAACAGAAGCTGAGTAGTGAAGAGGATAGATGTCATTCAATACATTATAAAATGTTAATGAGATCACCTGGCAAGGCGAAAGATGGTGATTGTGTATTCATACGAGATAATTTATATCATAAAGCAATCAATTTCTTGACAATGGGATTATATGATTTGATGAATGAGGAAGCAAAGAAGGATCCGGATAAGGTATTCAAAATTGTTGAGTTATCTGCGTATTTAACATTAACGACTGCTGCTGCAAATGGTTATATACGGATTCCGTGGAATCGAATTTTAGTTGTACCGGATGAGGAAGTTTATTCGAAACGGATGAATGCGGTTATTGTACAATCTGAACCAGTAACACGAACATATGAGAAAAAAGAATTTTATATAGATTTTGATAGTCCTAAAACAGAGGAACTTATCAATAAAAAGGGAGTTACATTTGATGAAGAAAAAGCGAAGAGTCATGATTTGACATATATAGCCAAAACAAAAAAAGCACTCATAGATAATGGAATCAGATGGAATCGTTATTACGGATATTCGGAAATCATAGAAGAAGACGTTACTAGGGATGAATGTTTTGCTCACTACGTGTCAGATGAAAAAGTCAAAAATATTCTTTGGGATGGCATGGGATTAATAGATGAATCAATCTTTCCTAAAGATATGAATGGATTTATTTATTGTAGATCGCATTTCTTTAAAAGTTGTTTGTTCCGTGGAAATATTCAAGATTTTTTCAAAGATTATTGCAAGGAACATGGATTTGATTATAAAAATTTTACGACTGAGAAGATTGATATGTTTGAACGCAAACTTAGTCTATCTAATATTGATGTTGTGATTACGGACAAGTCTCTTAAATGGCTGAAATTTGTTGATGTGATGAGCGGTGGTCAAGAAGGCACTCCGAAGGATGCGTTTAATAAATATTATAAGCGGTATATGAAATTACATGATAATTGGTTTTCGATTGTAAAGACTGCTCATTCGAGTAAATGGGGAGATATGCAGTTGATGGCATATCAGATGGATAATTCGCTTCCAACTACGGATAAAAATGTATTAGGGCGTATTGCGGATCAGTCGGTGCAGTTTTGCAATGAGTTAAAACTTGCAGATGATGAAGCATATCTGAAATATCTGGATCAGAGAAAAAACAATTTTAATATCAATGAAATGTTGATTGAATTGGTAAAATGGAATCCTGACTTTAGACGTACAGAGTTTTTTAGAAGTAAGAAAACTAAGGATATAAGTAAATTGAAGAATGAATACTTTAAACAAGGACGGTTACTGCAAAATGGAGATAATCTTACTATTATGGATAACCCGATTGCACTTTTGTTAAAAGCAGTAGGTGCAGATCCGTTGCAGGAAGGTTGCTTTGATGTAGTAGAGGATGGTGTTCAGTGTTATACACCAAGATTTAAGGCTGGGGATAGGTTGGCTGCATTTAGAAGTCCTCATAATTCACCCAATAATATAATTCATTTATACAATATATATCCTGATAGGCTGGTTAAGTATTTCCCTAATATAGGTCAGAATGTGATTGTATTCAACGCTATAGGTACTGATACACAATCAAGGCTCTCGGGTCATGATGTTGATAGCGATTTTGTGTATACAACAAATCAGCCTGATTTAGCAGAATTGGCAAGAATAGCCTATGTCAATTATCCGACAATAATTAATGGCGTTGAAGAAAAAGGTAGCAGTTCATATCATTTTGTATTAGAAGATTTTGCGCAGATGGATAATAAAATTGCTTCCGCACAAGAATCTATTGGAACATCAACAGACACTGCGCAACTTGCGTTGAGTTATTACTATGATGAGGGCATGATAAGTGAAGAACTGAAGAAATGCTTTGTTATTCTATCCGTAATTGGTCAGATCAGTATAGACTTGGCTAAAAAGGAATTCAATATTGATGTTGTGAATGAGATTAATCGAATTAAAAGATTGCCATGTATGAAAGATAAAGATATTCCGGCATTTTATGCTGCTACTAAGAAAAGTCGGAATAACAAGGATTTTGATATGGATAAGATTCGTTCTATGAATTGTCCAATGGATATAATTGCAGATTATATTGATGAAAAGGTAATAGGGCGTGCTGATGGAATCGACCATCTTCCGATTCGTAATTTCTTTAATAAGCAAGTTATAGGCAAAGGGAATCGCTACAAAAAGGAAAAGTTAATTAGACTTGCTAAATCATACAACGACTCAAGAAGGTATTTGGAGAACAACAAAGACCAGTATACAGATGATTGTTTCATTAATTTGAAAATAACCAATATGAATCAGTTTTTGAATCGTGCAAGTAAAAGTCTGGATCAAGAAACAATTATGCAGTTGATTATATATGCACTTAAGGATGACAATTCAGATGTAAGCTCGATAATCCTCAATTTTTTATTTAGGGAGCATCATGACGAATTTATGAATTGCTTTGTGAAAAAGTACCAAAAATAACAATGGAAAATTATGCGAAAACTGTTATAATGCAACAAAAAACAAGCGTTTAGAACATCTCCTTATGGAAAGAGATCTGTGCATGAAAAGACCGTAGGCTGAGTAGTGCGTGGGAAACTTCATTTCCATTTTCCATGTTTAAAAGTTAAATCTAAGCAATTTAACAAATTAGCTGATACATTGTCCTCAAACAGCAGTGTGTTGGTAGAGTACCGAGTGTATTCAAACAAAACAATGATTGAGCGGACAGGCTGACTTCAAACTAGGTCTGTCTGCGAAATTAAAAATGTAGACATCTGTCAATTATTGGTCTATAATGAGAATATTAAATGCTAATGATTGGGTGGTGAAATTTTGGAAGGTAAATTTTCTATTTTATATAATCCCAAAGATGAATATAAAGAGATTGGTTATCATAAAACTTTATATATGTATGTTGAAAGTATAAAAAAGAATGGTTTTGAACCAAGTAACAAAGATGATGATTGGCTTGGGTTCGGTGTTTATTTTTGGGATAATATTGAAAATGCGAAATGGTGGAATGTTGGTACAACTTCTATTATAAAAGATTGCATTATAGAATGTGAATTAAAGTGTGATATGAATCAGTATGCGAATCTAAACAATGATATGAATAAACTTGATTCATTTTGTAAAAACTATATGAAAGAAATAAGAAAAAATAAATTACCTAGACCAAATTTTAAAAACAATAATCAAAAGAAAAAATTTTTTTGTGATTTGTATTGCATAAAAAATAATCTGTCTATATTGTCATTTGAATTTGAACATGATATTATAAATATGGCTGGATTTAAAATTGATACAAAGAAAAGGCGACAAATATGTGTAAGAAACCCTAACCTTATAAAAATATTATCTATTAATGGAGGGTAAATATATGTTATATAATGAAAATGAAACGCGCGAATTATGCAAACGATATGATATAGAAATAATCAATAGTGATGATAAAGATTATTATAAAGACATAGAATTTTCGATGAATGATATTATGAATGAACCATATATTCACACTGTAGTTGAAAAATGTATTGTCTCCGAATCTATGAAAATTCCTATTGCTATGGAAAACGATTTTTTTGTTGATAATAAAAACGATTACTATTGTCGCGTAGCCAAAGAGGATTACTATGATTGTTTGATGTCTGTAGTTGATAGTGACACCGTAATCAATAAGGCTGCATAATAAGGAGTTTTTATATGAAAAAAAGTATGTTTCAATTTAAGAATCCGCATATTGAAAAAATATCTTTTGAAATAAACAATAATATACCTTGTGAAGACGATATACCACTTGGAATTAACGTTCAGACATTTTTGTCAAATGATGAAAATAATGCATTAGTAAAATTAACCTTAACTGTTGGCGAATTAGATGCAAATTCAAAAGAATTAAAAAATTCAATATATTTTAATGGATGTATTGTTTCAGAGTTTAAGTGGGAAAAAGAAATCAAAAATATTGAGAATATGTTAAAAGTAAATGGCGGAGCTGTTTTGCTATCATATTTAAGACCTATTTTATCATCGTTGACCATGCAAGCAGGAATAAAGCCATTGCATATACCATTAATTGATTTTACAGAATAAGAAAATCATATTATTATGTAAAAGAGCAAGGAATTCCTTGCTCTTTTAATATTGAAGCATGAATTATGGACAAAGCTAGTGTGATTGATTTTACACTGGTTTTCTTTTTTATCTACAAAAATAGCAAAGGAGGTTGAAAATTGACACAAGAAGAATTACGTGATCTGTTAATAAAACGGACACAGAAGGAAAGTAAGTACGTAATCATCCGTATCTGTCAGCAACTATATTTTTCTGATACACTCTT